>Ga0209295_1000046_pt1 | contig 233075 bp, 179 predicted proteins | sample Porto_5metaG_FD_187428 | JGI IMG/M metagenome (GOLD analysis project Ga0209295, IMG submission 187428) | Marine algal microbial communities from Porto, Portugal - Porto_5 metaG (SPAdes) (version 2) | ecosystem: Host-associated > Algae > Red algae > Unclassified | place: Portugal: Porto...
AGTAAGTAACCATATTTGGCCGAATAATATTTAAGTCATCAAGCAAGGAGTGCTGGTGTACTGGTTGATTGGTAGCCTCATAATTATAGTTATGATGGGCGTATTGGCAGTCGCAGATAATGTGATAATGCCAACCGACTTATCTTTGCTAGATATGATTGATCCGTCCAATCTATCTTTGACGCTGATTGTATTTGCCACGTTTCTGTTGGCGTCTGCTCAATTCAACATACCCTCGATAGACAGCCACAGCGCTGATAAAAACACCTCTAACAACGTATCTCGTCATACTAAACCTCCTTTCCGAATTATTAGATACTTAGTCTTAGCTTTGTTAGCGACTGTGTTAGTGATAGGCAGCGCACTGCAAGCTTTGGTTACTCATCAACGAGCAGAAAGCACTGAAGTAACTGCACCGTTACGAGTACAAGCACTCGTGCGTATCGAAGGGTTGAGCGACAGTGTTTATGATGCCACTACAGACAGCGGTTATCGCCAAGTAGCAGTGATAACGAACATCACTCCATTGGTCGCTGAGCTGACGCCGATAGAATTAGCAACTAAAACATCCGACTACTTAGATGCAAATAAAAATAGCCTAAGCACTAATTACAATGTTAATCCCAATGAAGTTAGTCTCAAAGTTAGCGAACACCGAGTCCTACTTAACGCCTATCCAAGAAAGTCTGCAAATGATAGCCAGTTTGCATTCTTAAACGATTTGCAGCCTGGTGATGAGATATTCATGAGCCTAGCACTGGCGCCGTTAGCTACTTCTGAGCAAGCAGTCAATAACCCTACTGGCTTTGACAGTTATCGCTGGTTACGAGGTCGGCATATTGATGGCGTTGCAAATATTTTGGCCGTTAGCCCTACATTGGTAAACAGTAACGAAATTAGCAATGAAATCAGCGATGAAAAATATTCGAAGCAGTCGCTAGATTCTGACTCATATCTTCAGCGCTTTCGTATACGTATTGATCAAGGGCGTTGGCGATTACGACAGCATTTCTATCAAGACTGGTCAGCACAAACGACAGCAGAGCAACAAGCAAAATCCGTGACATTAAGTCTGCTCACGGGTGATCGTAGCTTGATTAATCGTGATACTAAGGATTTATATCAACTGGCGGGTATCTCACATCTGCTCGCTATTTCAGGCACGCACGTACTGTTTTTAGCTATTGTATTGGCAGGCATAGTTGTACTGCTGTTTGATCGTAATTATTCAGCGATTTATCGTCGTATTCCGCGTTGGCAAGTGCGCTTGTGGGTAATGATTGGTGCCGCTTTTATTTATGCGCTATTTACTGGTTTTGACGTGCCTGCTGCCCGTACGGCTTGGATGTTATTAGCGATTGGATTTATCAGACTAACATTGCTTCCTATTAGTACGACGCGCGTGCTATTGGCACTGGCTGTATTGATGGCTTGGCGTGACCCTTACGTATTGTGGCAGGCCGGGTATTGGCTGTCTTTTATCGCAGTGGCGCTATTGCTCAAGTATGACGATACGTCGTATCAGCACCAGACTGCTGCTAGGACTTTATACGATGATAAGCCGCGTACTTATATCAATAGCGCGCTATCTAGCCGTGTTTGGCGAATGGTTAAGCGTGTGTTTAAATTACAGTTTTGGCTGTTTCTTACTTTATTACCCGTTACGTTGCTTTTATTTGGTAAGGCGTCGTTGTGGGGTCTTTTTATCAATTTATTTGCTATTGGACTATTTGGTTGGGTGATTGTACCGCTCAATCTATTAGCAGGACTATGTTACCTTCTGGTGCCGAGTATCGCTGATATTCTTTGGGTAATTATTAGTACGATAGTTGGTCATCTACATGATTTAATGAGTTGGCTGACGTCATTGCCAGCGCTATCGGATGCGTGGCTCTATACACCAGTTAATATCGCGATACTATCGATGGCTTTGCTAAGTGCATTGCCTTGGCTGTTGCCACGAGGTTTACTCAGTCGTTGGTTGATGTTGCCACCATTAACGTTGCTGATGATGACGGTGTATGCCAATCAGCAGTCATCAGCCACGATGCCGACCCTATATATTCTACCAACGGGTGATTCGTATATAACGGCGGCATTGCTGCAATATCCTACCGTCAATGAAAACAGTACCAATTGGTTGTTCTTAGCTGATCATAGACCAACCTCTACACGAACGATGCCGAGCAGCCTGACAGCAGACAATTTATCTGAAAATTTAAAGCAGCAACTGGGTAATTTATCTGTCGATAAGTTAGAGAGTATTGTCATACAGAGTAGCAGTGACGGCTTGACTGATACGTTAATTCCTGACGATAAGAATACTGCTAATACCAAAAATTCTGAATTACTGCCGATGACCGTTGCTCAATTAAATAGTCGTTTATCCATTAGCCAATATTGGCAAGCAGGGCGCTCTGATCGTTGGTCTGCATTTCAGCAAGCCTATAAAACAGTTAGGCAATCTGAAGATACGCCTACTATCAGTGCCCAACGTTGTGAGCAAGGCAAAATATGGCAGTCGGCCAACGATGAGTTGTCAGTACAAGCCATCACTGGTTGGACCAAGATAGGTGATACCAGCGTTTGGGATTGTACGATTGCTCTTGATACTAATTTGCCAATACGCGTTCTAAGATACAATGCGGCAGACCCACTTAACTCGTTACCTGCCAATTCACCTGTTAGCCCTCAAGCACAAATATCATCTAACCAGTTAACTGGCAAACAGTCAGCGTCTTCCCAGTCGCGTTTGATTTTAAATAATGCTACTCATCAACGCGTTTGGCAACTATGGTCATTACTATGTTCAGTTGAATCGAATAATGAGAATATGTTATTCAAAAATATAAAGTGGCTTGGTCATAGTGCCTCGCAAATTACAGCTGATGTCATAAGTCGTCAGAGAGTCGATGAAGTTATAACCTATGATAATAAGCCGTTAGACACGGCATTATCGCTAAACAACTAAATCGCTAAATAACATTGATAGCTTTTCCAATGCCGAAACTACTAACCCTCAAAAATAAGGCTTATATTATCAGCGTTACAATATAGTGATATTTCACAGTTATACTATTGAACCGTTATCGAAATACCACCATACTTAGCAGCCTATTAATACAGGTCACTGACTATTAACATAAGTCACAGATATGGTGAGACAGTATCAGGTATACATCACCGCTTTAGCTGTATTTCTCGACAACCTCATTTTATTGTTTTAGATTGTTTCTAACTTAGGAAGTTATATGCCCAACTGGCCACCAGACCCTAACAAACGTCCTGATAACTCGGCAAATCAGCCAACGCAACTGCAGCAACCAAGCCCGCCAAGTGGACAAGAATGGAAGGTGCTGGAAAACACGTTATTAGCGAGTGTGGTTGAGCAGCGCCGTGCCCGTCGCTGGAGTATCTTTTTTAAACTACTGACCTTTGGTTATATCTTATTGATATTTTTGACCCTTGGTCGTGGTTGCAGCAGTGCGCCAACAGGTATGGACGCAGTCGATACTAGCGATCCACATTTGGCAGTGGTTGAGCTGCAAGGCGTTATCAGTAATGACGACGTGGCCAATGCGTATGATGTTAATGAAGCCTTGAGAGATGCTTTTGCAAACAGTAACTCAAAAGCAGTGGCCTTAGATATTAACTCACCTGGCGGTTCACCAGTACAGTCTGATGAGATTTGGCAGACCATGATGGACTTACGCCAAGAGTACCCAGACAAGAAGCTTTATGCGGTGATTGGTGATATCGGTGCGTCAGGTGCTTATTATATTGCGTCTGCTGCAGATGAGATTTATGTCAATCCATCAAGTTTGGTCGGCTCTATCGGTGTCATTATGCCAAGCTATAACGTTAAAGGTTTGATGGATAAAGTTGGTGTAGAAGATCGTACGATTACGGCTGGTGAGTATAAAGATATCTTAAGCTTATCTCGTCCGTTGACTGATTATGAAGAAAATCATGTCGAAAAAGTACTAGCAAATACGCACAAGCATTTCATCAACGCTGTCAAAGAAGGTCGCGGTGACCGTCTGAAAAATCCTGAGCAAAACAAACTGTTCTCAGGGTTATTCTGGACAGGTGAGCAGTCTATTGAGCTAGGCTTAGCGGACAAAACAGGTAGTATCACAAGTCTAAGTAAGCAACTTGACCTTGATACGATCATTAGCTATAGCCCAACTGATCCGTTCCAAATGTTTATGGATCGTTTTGCAGTGAAGTTAGGTGCTGGTATCGGCTCTAGCGTTAGTCTTGACGTATTGCCACAAGAAAGCAACACTGGGCAGATGCGTTAAGCGTTTTATGTTCTAGATATAATGTGTATGATTGTTAAGGCTGAGCATATAATTATGCTCAGCCTTAATTGTATGCAATACCAAATAAAAACCTTGGCCCAAGTGATAGTCTGATTAAATTAGCTATACAATATAACTATCAAACACAGTCGTCAAACTTGTCATATAAACATGGTTGGTTTTGAAGGGATTGGTTTTGATGCTGTTGGTTTTAATAATGGTACAAGGTTCAATCATTAAAATAATATATAACATAAACGATCCCACGAGAGTCTGTCATGAGTGATGAAGTAAATTTGCAGTCCTTTGCTAAACTACCTGTCTCTAAAATAACCAATAAACCTGTGCTGCATTTTGCCCATGCTAATGGAATGCCAAGTGCGGTATATGAGCCATTTTTTGAAGGTTTATCAGAATTTTTTACGATTGAGTATATTGCGATGTTGGGTGATACGCCCGATTACCCAGTAGATGATCATTGGCGTAGTCTAACGCAGCAAATCATTGATAGCGTAAACAGTACCTGTAAAAAGCACAGCGTAGCACAGGTAGTAGCAGTAGGGCATTCGCTTGGGGCTATGTGTACGTTGCAGGCCACGTATCGTCAGCCTGAATTGTTTGCACAAGCAGTGCTTATGGACCCGCCTTGGATTTATGGCAAAGTCAGCTTTTTGTGGCATTTGGCAAAGACAGCAGACAGATTACCGCTCATGAATAATCGTCTGATGGACAAGCTGTCACCAGCTGGCGTGTCCAAACATCGCCGTGATGTGTGGGATAGCCGAGATGAAGCATATGAGAAAATGCGACATAAAGGGTTTTTTAAGAATTTTGACGAGCGTAGCTTTCAAGGATATATCGATCACGGTTTGCATGAGCGTGCTGATGGCAAAGTGACATTGGCTATCCCTAAAGCCAGCGAAGTCGCTGTGTTCCGTACCAATCCATCTTGGTATTGGCTGGCACCGAATCGTGGCCCCAAAGTCCCTGTAACTTTAATCATTGGTCAAGACAGTATCTTTTTGAAACGTCGCTTTCCGCAGCAGATAAAATCGCGCTTGGGTATTCCTTATGAGACTCACGAAGGAGGGCATATGTTCCCACTTGAGCATCCAGAGTCTGTCTCAACGCAGGTGCTAGGATTGATTAAGCAGCAACTGTCAAAATAAATGCAACATACCATCAGTCATGCTTGTAATTGATATGAGCTGCCAGAGTATTTTTAAGTGATACCTTTATGCCAAAAAACCTAACTGCGTCATCTAGTACAACTGTCTCACCTAAGTCTCTGCCGCTATTTTCGCGCGTGGGTACATTCGTGCTAACAGTAGGAATGGTGCTTGCGTTTTTTATCAGTCAGTTAGTAGGTGTTTATGTCGCTGGCAAGTTGGTATTACCTAACGATGAAAAGACATCGATAGGGCGTATATTCTATTTTGGTAGTAATGACGGAACGGTTGTGAGCCTGTCTATACTTATTGGCTGTGTATTGCTAGTAGCAATTAGCGTACTTATCATTCGTTTAAAAGGTGGCAGCCTGCGTCAATATCTAGCCTTAAAGCCGTTCTCACTGTCGGCAGGTATAGGAATGCTTGGGCTGCTACTGATATTTATGATTGCCAGTCAGGCACTGACGTATGTACTCGATATGGCGCCGTTGGTGTTTGTTGATCCGCTCTATCAGTCAGTCAGTTCAATTTGGCTATTGGTCTTTGCCATGGTCGTCGTCGCACCAATTTATGAAGAGGTTATCTTTCGTGGTATATTGTGGTCAGCCATCGCAGAACAGTTCACAGCATCATCATATTCAGCGAATCATGGGGCGATTGTCGCCAGCATTGTGACAAGTTTGATATTCGCTGTGATCCATGTGCAGTATGGTATCTACGAGATTAGTACTATCGTAGTGTTGGCATTGATATTTTGCTATGCACGGGTTAAGTCGGGCTCGCTACTACTGCCAATCGTACTACACATTGTCAATAATGGCGCAGCGATGTGGCAGTATATTGCGCAAGCGGCGTAGATAAAATGCTGACCACAACAACGGCTGGCATGTAAATTCTATCGAGACAGTTAGATATGAAAATTTGGCTATGCATTAGAATTATGCATCAGGATTTAACGATAGCACTTCATCGGCCGCTCGCTTGATATCATCAATCGTCAGCTGAGGTTTACCGCTCAAGGCTTGACGCCATTTACGCGCGCCCATCAAACCTTGGAAGAGTCCCAAATAATGCCGTGTCATCGTTGGCAGCGCTTCGCCTTTTACGAGTTGTTCTTCGAGATATGGATAAAGCTGCTCTAAAATCTCCGAGCGCTTAGGTATTGTCTCAGGAGTTGCTTCGTCCCATAAGCTATTGGCCTCTGCTAATAGATATGGGTTGTGATAAAACGCCCGACCAATCATCACGCCATCGATATGCTGTAGATGCATTTTTATATCTTCAATTGTATCGATACCACCATTGATTTCAATATCCAGCTCAGGAAAATCCTGCTTCAGACGGTACACATCATCGTAACGCAGCGGTGGTATTTCGCGGTTTTGCTTAGGGCTGAGCCCCTGCAACCATGCCGTACGCGCATGTACGATAAAGCGGGTACAACCTGCTGCTGCCACTGTCTGTACAAAGTCCACCATAAACTCATAACTATCAAAGTCATCGATGCCAATACGATGTTTGACCGTCACTGGAATATCGACTGCGGCTTGCATATGCTTGACCAAATCAGCAACGGTCTGAGGTTCTGCCATCAGACAGGCACCTATCTTATTGTGTTGTACGCGATCTGAGGGACAACCGACGTTGATATTGACTTCATCATAGCCATACTGCTGCGCAAACTCTGCGCATTGTGTCATCTCACTGATGTCTGCACCGCCGAGCTGCAATACAAGAGGATGCTCAAGTGTATCGAAGCGCAAGTGGCGTGCTCGATTGCCATGTATCAATGCACCAGTACTGATCATCTCGGTATATAGATAGGTATGCGGATTAAACAGTCGCGCAAAATAACGATAATCTGTCGTAGTCCAGTCGATCATTGGCGCAACTGAGAGGCGTTTGTTGGTCATATCAACCATGGTCATAAAACCTTAATATTTGTGTCTTAAATAAATGGAGAAGGTGCAATGGATGAGACAACCCACTGCACCTTATTTTCAAGATTTTCTAGAGCTTCAAGCGTTATGCGAAGCAGCGATTGATTATCTTACTTATACAATAACGTGGTCAATCTTTTTCAACTCGGGCAAGTTATAAAAGTAAAGCCCCATGATAATACCGATAAAGCCAATAAAGGCAATATACAGTGCTGGTGAAAAGCTGACTAGAGTCGTGGCGTATCCAAGACCAAAAGGTATCAGTACACCCACGATACCCTGTGTGACATTGTTGCAAAAAGCAACGCCAGTCAGACGTACATTGGTCGGAAACAGCTCTATAAGAATAGCAGGGACCATACCAATCACACCAGCACAGAAGCCTAAAATCGCATACATGATTAATATATAATCACCGCCCGCCTGCAAATGGTAAAAGAACGCCAACATTTGGGCAATCAGTAAAATCGAACCGATTGCCAACACTTTACCAAAATTCTCGTGATTAGAAATCATCCCATAGAATATACAGCCAAAAATGATAAATACGATGCCCAGACTATGGGAAAATCCGAACAAATCACTGTCCAACGAAAAGTTTATCTCTATCAAGTCTGGTAAGAGCAAAACGATAACAGTAGAAATACTAGAGATTACTAACGTCAGTACCATACCGATAAAAATGGAGTGTTTGCAGTGTTTAAAAAGTAACGTCAGTGGCTTGCCTGCATTCTTACCTGTCTTCGGTTTTACAAGTGCCAAGAAGAAAGGCGTCTCTCCAACCAGTCGCCAAACCAATAACGGCAAAGCACTTAGTACAGCGGCAACTAAAAATGGCAAGCGCCATCCGTACTCAGTTAACTCAGCTGTGGTCATAAAGCTAGAGAGCCACATAAAAAATGCATTTGAGAATAACACACCCACAAAGAAGCTGGCAGTCACGTAGCTACAGGCTACTGATAAATACTGCCTGGGCACATGCTCTGCCACAAATACCCAAGACAAGGGAACATAAAGTCCGTATGCCATACCCTGTATGATTCTTAACAAAATGAATAAAGCAGGCGCAAAGATGCCCCATTGTGCATAAGTGGGCAAAAATGCCATTGCTAGAAGACTACATGCGGTGACTATGATACTTAGCAATAAAACGGGCTTTCTACCTTTTATATCACCATAACGACCGATGAGAACACCTCCGATTGGACGTGCTAAATAACCGATAACAAAAAGCCCCATTCCTTGCAGTTTAGCAACTCTAGGGTCAGCATTAGCAGGAAAAATCGCCGCTGAAACAATATCTGAGATATACAAGTAAATCAAAAAATCAAAAAATATCACAGCGCTGATGAAGCTAATGAACATCACTATGTTTTTGTCTTTAGTAGACATTAGGGCGTATTGAGAACGAGACGGCATAATAGATCACATATCCACAGAGTAAAGTGGTCATTAAGACGATCATCGTTTGGATAACCGGCCATGGTAAAAACGGCAAATCAAGATATATAAAAGATGATTTGCCGAAACAATAAGTTGGGTGTTTAAAATAAAAGTGTTTGAATGGTATTTTGTTTACTTAATACAACTGAGTCGCAAAACTAAATATTCTAGAACTGTCGAAATTAATAAGTTATGTATCTACAGCAGCCAGTCAATGGGCAACCAAGACATAATGGTTAGCCAAACATGGTCACCCATGTCCACTCGTGGCTCGGAGTCATAGACTACTTTTTCGCCTTTCTCCATGGTGTGCCATTGCAGGTTACCATTTTCTAGTAGCTTAACCTCATACGCTTGATTTAATAGATCGTCGCTCAAAGCGCCATGCAGCTGCCTTGCTAGCTCGTCATCATTAATAATGACACCCATTTCGGTATTGATATTGGCAGAACGTGGGTCAACGTTGTATGAACCAATAAAGACTTGATAATCATCTACTGCAAACGTTTTTGCGTGCAAACTGGTCGAAGATTGGCTGCGTGCTCGCCACAGTTTATTGTCACGTTTTTCTTCAGCAGCGGTCGATTTAAGCTCATATATTTTGACGCCTGAACGAAGCAGGCGAGGTCGCCACTGGCTATAACCAGAATGCACGGCAGTCACATCGGTCGCATCAAATGAGTTGGTTAATATCTTAATATCGACACCAGCTTCAGCCAACTTAACCAACGTATCGACGCCATCTTTGGTCGGTACAAAATAAGAAGAAATAATCGTCAATTTCTTGGTTGGGCTACCAAGCAAGTTACGCAACTGATGAACCAAGTTGGTATCGGCAGGAACCGTTTTGCTTAGTTTGCCGACATCATCACTTAAGAACTGCATGTCGGTCCAACGGAAAGGCACACGCTTATTAATCAAGTCACTATCAATCGTAGAGTCTTTGATCGCAGCTTTATAAACCGTCAAGCTGCTGCCTTCGTTGTTTTCTTCATCCAGACCTAGCTTATCTAAGGCCTTTAAAAAATCAGGTGTAACGTCATCATCAAATTTCGCTAAGGTCTCGATATCAAATGATAAAGGCGATGACCAATAGTCATAAAAACTGTTATCAATATCTGCGACGACTTTACCAATCAGTAAGACATCCAAATCTGCAAATTGGCTACTTTGGTCATTGCTAAGGTATTCGTTGCCGATGTTACGCCCGCCGATGATAGTAATCTGCTTATCAAAGGTCATACTCTTATTGTGCATACGGCGATTGATACGCGGCAAACCAGTCACATAGTTCAGTGTTGGAAACTTACGATGCATCAAAGGATTGATAATACGCACCGCGATATTGGGATGACTAGCAAAACGTAATAAATGCTGATCGAACTTGGCACTATTATTAAAATCATCTAACAATAAGCGCACAATCACACCGCGCTCAGCTGCGTCCCATAAGTCTTTTAACAGAAGCTGCCCAGCCTGATCGTTATGCCAAATATAATACTGCGCATCAATATTGCGCGTGGCCATATCTGTCAAGATGCTACGTGCCGCAAAAGCATTCGCTCCGGTCACGATTGGGTGATAACCAGACAAATCAGGATGGATGTCGTTTTGCGCACTAATAGCAGAGACCAAGTCAGTGCTGCTAGCCTTAATCGGTTCACCTTGCGTCGTTTGCTCGTCTGAATATAGAGCCTCTACGCGTGCTGATAGTGCTTGGCTTTCCGGTAAATGTGGCTGCTTGGGCAAACTCTGGCAAGCGCTAAGACCTAAAGTCAGTCCTAGGGTTAGACTCAACGATAAGCTGCTTGGTTCTATACTGAACATCGACATAACGAATTTACCTTAATGAGCCTAAATGTACTGATAAATAATGATTCTGAGTGCTTGAAACACTCTTGTTAGATGAATTACCAAACTGTTGTTGTATTACGCGTGGCAAAATCTAAATCGTCGCTAAGCTTAGCAGTTGTTGCGATATCTGCCTATTATAAATACGTTATTTTTGTTAGATTTAGCGCACGAAATCATTGTTTTTTAAGTAGTGTTTAATTGTATATGTGGCAGATTTTAAGCATTAAAATTGATACATCTTTGGTATTCGAAAATAATATTTAGTGGCCATTTGAAACCAGCTGTGCGGAATAAGTCGACATGATATGATAACGCTGATAGATTCGGTCGATAATCAGAAGAATAAGCAGTCATTTTATTTCAATTAAAAGACCAACCAATAAAATACCAACCAAAGTAACGGAACGTTTATGAGTCAGTCGCAAAACCATGATGAGAACAGTTTGAATAAGTTAGATCCAAACTGGCGCAGCGATGCGCTAGATTTAGGGCTTGATTATGGCATGCAGACCATCGCAGTGCGGGCAGGTCAACATCGTACAGACGAAGGCGAGCATTCAGAGCCTATTTTTACCACCAGCTCTTACGTTTATCGTTCAGCCGCTGATGCTGCTGCTCATTTTGACGGTACAAAAACAGGCAATGTCTACTCTCGTCATACCAATCCAAGCGTACGTACTTTTGAGCGTCGCTTGGCTGCGTTAGAAAACGGTGAACGCGCGGTTGCGACGGCCTCTGGTATGGGCGCTATTTTGACCATGTGTTTGGCATATCTAAAAGCGGGCGATCATTTGCTAGCAGCCAATCAGTTATTCGGCTCATCTATCGGTCTATTCAACAACTATATGGCCAAGTTTGGTGTTGAAGTCAGCTACGTGGATTGCTTCGACAATGAAGCATGGGCTAATGCCGTTCAATCAAATACCAAGGTGATCTATTGCGAAAGCCCAAGCAATCCATTGGCACAGATTTGCGATATCGGTTATCTGAGTCAGCTATGTAAAGCCAATGACATATTACTCGTCGTTGACAATTGCTTTGCGACACCAGCATTGCAGCGCCCGTTAGACTTGGGTGCAGATGTGGTCATTCACTCTGCGACCAAATATTTAGATGGTCAGGGTCGCGTATTAGGCGGTGCATTAGTCGGTAGTGATAAACTGATGCAAGAAGCGTTTACTGTAGTGCGCTCAGGCGGTATTAGCATGAGTCCGTTCAATGCTTGGGTATTTACTAAGGGGCTTGAGACGCTCAAATTGCGTATGCAAGCGCATTGCCAAAATGCCAATCAAGTGGCAGAATTTTTGGTCAATCATCCTAATGTCAGTACCGTACATTTCTCAGGCTTGAGTGACCATTCTGCGCACGAGCTTGCTACACGTCAGCATCACATGAAAAATGGTTACGGTGCTATCATGGGCTTCGAAGTCAAGGCATCTGATAGCCGTGATACCAAAGAAGCGGCTTGGCATGTGATTGATTCAACACAAATGGTCTCTATTACCAATAACTTGGGCGATGCCAAAACCACGATTACTCATCCTGCAACCACCACGCATTTCCGCCTAACTGCTGAGGCTCGTGCCGAAGCTGGCGTTAAAGACGGTCTGATTCGTCTATCGGTAGGTCTAGAAGATGTAGAAGATATTATCAAAGACTTAGCACGTGGTTTAGACAGTCTGTAAAGATAGCGGTATAATGCCGTCAGTATTTTATTTTAAACTTTAAAGTATCCCATTTATTATTATAAGACAAAGAGGCAACTATGAACATTCAAGCATTGATGCAACAAGCACAAACGATGCAAAAGAAAGTAGAAGCAAACGTTGAAAACGCTAAAAAAGAGCTTGCTAATAAAGAAGTACAAGCAGAAGCGGGCAGTGGACTAGTTAAAGTCACGATGACTGGTCGTCATGTGGTTAAGCGTTTGACTATTGATCCAAGTCTGTTAGAAGATGAGCCAGATATGATCGAAGATCTCATCGCTGCTGCTATCAATGATGCGGTTCGTCAAGCAGATGCACTGTATGAAGAAACAATGGCTGGCGCGACTTCAGGTATGGGTCTGCCACCAGGTATGCAAGGCATGTTTTAAGCATTAAATACTTCATACTGAAGACAAAAATGGGGTTGTTATCGACACGATACGACCCCATTTTTATAGCTACGATTTATAAATTCAGTTAGATAAAGTCAACTAAAGGAAGCTACTTTGCTTACAGCCAAATTTGATCAGCTGGTCAAACAGCTGCGTATATTGCCAGGCGTCGGTCAAAAAAGCGCCCAACGAATGGCGTTACATCTGCTCAGTAAAAAACGCCCCCAAGGCATGGCACTTGCCCAAGCACTAGATGAAGCCATGCGTGATATTATTGAATGTCAGCGTTGTCATAGCTTTAGTGATGAGGCTGTATGTCCGCTTTGCCAAGATGTTAGACGTGATGACAGTCTGCTATGCGTGGTCGAGACGGCAGCAGATGTGATGGCGATTGAACAGACGGCTGGTTACCGTGGACGCTATTTTGTGTTGGGAGGACATTTATCGCCAATTGATGGTGTCAGCGCCGATGACTTAAATATTGATCAGCTAGTATGGCGAGTGAAGCAAGAACCCATAGAAGAGCTTATACTGGCAACAGGTACGACTGTCGAAGGTCAGACTACGGCGCATTTTATTAGTGAGGCGGTTAGTCGCCATGTTAATAAAGTGACGCGCTTAGCACAAGGCGTACCGATGGGCGGCGAGCTTGAGTATTTGGATAGTATGACGCTTGGTCAAGCCATGCAAAACCGTTCTTTTTTATAACGTCTTGATTGCTTCAAAGTCTTACCCAATTCATTTCTTGAAATTGTTATAATTACTTTATTATTGTTTATCTTTTAATTCTATTAAGGCGCAGTTTAGCGTTTTATTTCCTCTTATTAATGCAGGTATCTGCCCGTGTCCAACAACGCTTCAAACGCTTTAGCCCATTCTAACTCGTCTAATATTCCTGATGACTCATCAAACGAATTAGTGGATATCAGTAATGAGCCAACAGAGTCGTCATTAGCACTAGATATCGACGCACTACTGGATATCGCTGATGATGTCGCCATTACTTGGGTACGTCAACAGCATGGTTTAGCACAAGTTATTGAGGCTTTGGCGACTTGTGGACGTGTGGCCTTAGATACTGAGTTTATCAAGCGTGACACTTATTATCCGCGTCTGGCACTCGTGCAGCTGAATACCGGCGATCATGTTTATTTGCTGGATGCACCCCAGTTGCAACTGGCTGAGTTGTGGGAAGCGCTACGCAAAGTGGATGTCGCTATTTGGCATGCTTGTGGTGAAGATTTGGGTATCTTTTATCTACTGTCTGGCTGTCCACCACTGACCAATATCTTTGATACGCAGATTGCACTGTCTTATCTAACGGGTCAATTGCAAATGGGCTATCAGCAGGCATTGGCTGATCAGTTAGACATGCATATCGATAAAGAACACAGCCAGTCTGATTGGCTCCAGCGCCCGCTGACAGATGAGCAAGAGCAATATGCCATCGACGATGTGCGTTATTTGCCAGCGCTGTATCTCAGTATCGAGCATGCGCTTAAGGCACAAGGTTTGTATGATTATGTTTGGGCTGACTGTCAGCTCTATGCCAGTGATTTGTATGATACGCAGCATATCGAAGACGAAGCAGTGTACCTAACGATGGCAGATTATCGTTATAATTCGCAAGAGATGGCAATACTCAAAGGCGTTGCGACATGGCGTGAGGAGTTGGCACGCGCGACCAATCAGCCCCGTACCTTTGTAATCAAAAAACAAGCTGTGCGTGAGATTGTCACCGAAAAGCCAAATAGCATGCGTGATTTGGCGCACAAGACTACCATGCACCGTAGTATGCTGCGATTGTATGGTGAAGAGCTGCTTAAAGTAGTCAGAGAAGCGAAAGGTCTACCATTTTCTGAGCATCCAGCTTGTCTATTACCGCCTTATCGCTCAAAAAATAAAGTCCTGTCAAAAGCAGTACAGCAAGCGATTGATGACCATTCACGAGATACTGGTGTACCTGCTAGCGTCTTGATGCGCAAAAAATGGTTAGGGCAGTTGTACGAAGTGATAGCTTTTGACAAACCTTTAAGTGAGTTACCACAAGGGTTAAAAGGTTGGCGCAATGACTGGGTTACTCAGACATTGATACCTGTTATCAAAAAGCACAAAACGGAGCTGCAACAAGGTATGGGTGTTCATGCTCAATAACGCGGCGTTCGATAAGGTCGCGTTTGGTAAGGCAGCATTTGATAAAATAGAGAAATAGTCCCTAATCATTTGTGTAAGGCTCAGCGTTTAAATCGTCCATGTTCTAAAAAATATATCGTCTGCTCAGCGACGTCTGGGTTCACTAGCATACCAGTATGTGAGACTGGCAGAACGATATGATCGGCGGCAGTCTCTATTTTCGTTTCTTCTATATAGACAGTACCATCATGTGCAAGCTGCTCGTTAAGTAGTGGCTTGGTAGATTTGCGCAGTTTGCGATTATGATATTGCAAGAATAGCTGACCTAAACCATAAGGACGGTTGCCAGCGATGACGCCTAGCGTCACATGTGTAGGCAATGGTGCGACTGTACCGTCGAGTGCATCAACATATGAACGTCCGACGACAGCAGGAGCCAATCGCCAGATATAATCGGCACAAACACTGCCTATATGCGGTGTCCCTAGAGTCACGCAACGTCCAATTTGCCATTTTGGATATTGTGCAACAAAATCACGAATGATCAAACCACCCAAACTATGCCCGACCAAATCTATAGGATGATCTGGGTGATGGTTTATTTCTAGCCAGCTATTTAGGCGGGTGCTATTGGTTTTGATACCATCACGCATACTACGGTAGCCATACTGATGGGTATCAAATCCTGCTGCTTGTAAGCGTTTGGCTAATGGTCGCATAATCCAAGCCGTTTGGTGTAGCCCGTGGATTAGAATGACGCGATTCTTTTGTTTAGGCGCTTTGTGTTGCATAGCAGTGTCCAAATGATTGCTTTAGAGATTTAAGATACATAGCTTATTATTGATATAGACTTTTATGCCACTGGTTTCTTATCGTTTATTCATAATCCTACCTACTAATATAATAGATAAAAAGTCAGCACAATAAAAACCTCCAAGTCAGGAGCTGACTTGGAGGTTTTTTACTACAGAGAACAACTATCGAGAATGATAATTACATATAGTTTTCGATACTTGGGCAAGAGCACATTAGGTTCTTGTCACCATATGCATCATCGACACGCGCGACACTTGGCCAGAACTTGTTTGCACGAATGTACGGCAGTGGGAATGCAGCAGTCTCACGGCTGTACGGATGCGCCCACTCTTCACTAGTAATCATAGCAGCCGTATGCGGTGCATTGACTAATGGGTTGTCTTCTAGCGTCCAGTTATTTTCACCAGCTTTGGCTTTCATGGCTTCAGCTTTGATAGATTTTAGCGCACTGATAAAGCGATCCAACTCTTCTTTTGACTCAGACTCTGTTGGCTCAATCATAAGCGTGCCAGCGACTGGGAAGCTCATCGTTGGTGAATGGAAACCATAATCCATCAAGCGCTTAGCGATATCGCTCTCAGTGATGCCAGTCTCTTCTTTTAACGGACGAATATCGATGATACATTCGTGAGCCACGCGGCCGTTTTTGCCTGCATACAAGACAGGGTAATGACCTTTTAGCTCAGCTGCTACGTAGTTGGCGTTCAGTAGTGCCAGCTCCGTTGCTTTTAGTAAGCCATCACGGCCCATCATAGCAATATACATCCATGAGATAGGTAAGATGCTCGCTGAACCGTAAGGTGCTGCCGATACTGCTGAGCAGTCTTTTTGTGCATTATGTACAGGGCTCAAAGTATGGTTAGCCATAAATGTTGCCAAATGCGCCTTCATACCGATAGGGCCCATGCCTGGACCACCGCCGCCATGCGGAATACAGAAAGTTTTGTGCAGATTCATGTGCAATACATCAGCACCAACGTCTGCAGGCTGCATCATGCCTACCTGAGCATTCATGTTCGCGCCGTCCATATAGACCTGACCACCATGTTTGTGGGTCAAATCACAGATATGACGGATGCCTTCTTCGAATACACCGTGTGTCGATGGATAAGTGATCATTAGCGCACCTAGGCGATCGCTGTATTCTTCACATTTAGCCGTTAGATCATCGATATCAACGTTACCGTTTTCGTCAGTTTTGACCACGACGACTTTCATACCCATCATCATAGCGGTAGCAGGGTTGGTACCGTGCGCTGACATCGGAATCAAGCAAACATCGCGATTGGTTTCGCCCAATGACTCATGATAACGGCGAATCGCTAACAGACCAGCATATTCACCAGAGGCACCAGAGTTTGGCTGCATAGAGACATCATCAAAACCAGTAATAGCTTTGAGCTGATCTTGTAAGCTATCGATCATCGCGATATAGCCAGTGACTTGATCACGCGGTGCAAAAGGGTGCACGTTGGCAAACTCAGGCCAAGTAATCGGTAGCATCTCACTGGTAGCGTTTAGCTTCATGGTACAGCTACCCAATGAAATCATGCTGCGGTTCATCGCTAGATCTTTGTCTTCAAGCGACTTTAGGTAGCGTAGCATTTCATGCTCAGTGTGATGCGAGTTGAATACTGGATGGGTCAAGATTTCATCCGTGCGCAGGTGTGCGCTGTCAAGTGAGACGCGAGCGGTTTCAGGTAGATCGTGTGACTTGTTGACGAATAGCTGAGTCAACGTGTTGAAGTCTTGCTGATCGCTGGTTTCACTAAAAGCAACGCTCAATTTGGTGTCGCCTAAACGCCATAAGTTGTAGCCAACGTTGTCTGCATTTTTAAAGATTTGAGTAGCAAGCTTTTCTGAACCACAATCAACGACGACTGTATCGAAGAATTGATCATGCACCACGCTCAAGCTGCTGTCATTAGATTCTGTGATAGCATCAGCAAACGCAGTGGCAAACGCATGAATACGAGTGGCAATACGTTTTACGCCGCCTGGACCATGATACACAGCGTACATACCAGCGAGGTTGGCCAGCAACACTTGTGAGGTACAGATGTTTGAGTTGGCTTTTTCGCGGCGGATATGCTGCTCACGCGTTTGTAGAGCCATACGTAATGCTGTATTGCCTTGTGCATCTTTTGAGACACCAATAATACGACCAGGTGCTGAGCGTTTGGCTTTATCAGAGAATGCAAAATAAGCAGCATGTGGACCACCAAAGCCCATTGGAATACCGAAACGCTGCGTACTACCTAGCGCTACGTCTGCACCCATATCAGCTGGTGACTTTAATAGTACCAAGCTCATGATGTCACTGACGACACTCACATAGGTTTTGTTTTCTTTCACTGCGCTGATAACGTCTGTTAAGTCTTTAACGTCACCTTCAGAGCCGACATACTGGAATAACGCACCAAAATAGTCGCCAGATTTGGCCGTCTCAAAATCACCAACAACCACGTCCCAACCAAAGTATTTAGCACGAGTATTGATAACATCTAACGTTTGTGGATAGACACGCTCATCGACGAAATACTGTGTTGATTTGCTTTTGCTTACACGCTTCGACATCGCCATCGCTTCTGCCGCTGCTGTTGCTTCATCAAGCAATGATGCACCAGCTAACTCAAGACCAGTCAAATCGATACATACTTGTTGGAAGTTAAGCAGTGCTTCTAAGCGACCTTGAGCGATTTCCGCTTGGTAAGGCGTATAAGCAGTATACCAGCCTGGATTTTCAAGAACGTTGCGCTGAATGACCGCCGGCATACGTACAGGCGAGTAGCCTTGACCGATATAGCTTTTGTTGACAGTGATATCATCTGCCATCGTACGCAGTTTGGCAAGCGCAGCGTGCTCACTCATCGCCACTGGCAAGTCCAACTCTTTGTGTAAACGTACTGGCTCAGGCACAGTGTCATTGATAAAGCTTTGCATATCTTTATAACCAACAGCGCTGAGTAGGTCAGCTTGCTTGGTTTCGTTCGAACCTAAGTGGCGATAGACAAATTCAGCTTCGTTGAACAATCCTTGAAAGGTATCAAACGATGGGTTTTGAGAGATAGTCATGACAATCCTTGGTTAAGGGAGTAATAAGCAAAATAGCAATTGTAGCCAATCCTCTATAAATTAGATGCGGTGTCAGTCTCGTTCAGTCTACTATTTGTAGTACTTTCACTCGGCTTCCTTGTATCTAAATCATATTGAATCGGCTATAAAATAATAGTTTGAATTGTACGTTATACGTAATGCACAAACTGTTTTTGATCAAAGCGGAACTGGGTGTTGTAAACGCCATTGTCAGCACGTTCACCTGCGCCAATCATCATAATGATATGCTGATCGTTGCCTAAGCCTAGTAGGCGTTTCATAGCAGGCTCATCAAAGCCGCCCATAGCACAGCTATCAAATCCATGAGCACGTAGTGCTAGCATGAGGTTTTCTGCGGCAAGCGCGGTGTTATTGGTTGCCCAGTTTTTGGTATCTTCAAACGTATAGTAAGGCGATTTGATCGGGCCTTTCACTCGTCTGACCACTTGCGTAGCACCCCATTTCGCGGCTGAAACCACGTTGGCTGGGCCGCGCAAGAAGTCCATGGTGACGACTTTATTGTAGTAGTCTTTTACTTTCTTTGGCACTGGCTGATCAGGGTATTCGCGCAATACTTGCTTAGCGTGATCGTGCCAAACATCAGTACGAGCAACGATGGCAATCAAACGGGCTGATGTTTTTGCTGCGTTTTGATTCATGCAGTTTTTGACGGCGCGTTTGCGATTGTCAGCATCATCGATAACATAAAATTCCCACGGCTGTAGGTTGCTAGAGTTTGGCGCTAGCATGGCCAAACGCAGACAGTCTGCCAATACGTCATCAGGGATAGGTGTGTCAGTAAAACGGCGCACGGAACGGCGTGATTCTACAATATCGCGAAATGCTTGTAGCTGCGGCGTATGGTTTGGTGTAGCAATGTGGTCTTTATTATCGGTGTTGGCATTCATATTAGGATCCATGCTGGGGATTGGGTTATCGGTTTGAGTCATTATTGATAGCACGTATTCATTGGGATTCGAATAGGCGATCAATACGAGTCAATGAGATAACGCTTGGTAGCAATAACATCGGACGATAATGATTGTTGGAGATCTACATATAAAGCTGCTTTCAAATAACAAGCATGGTCAATGAGCCAATACTTTTAATAAGAAAGGTTTTTAAATCGTTTAAATAGAGAGTATAGATACCAGCTGCTGCCAGTATCTATGATGTTTAGTCGGGGCTAGTGCTTTGTATAAGCTAAAGTCTTATAAGTGCTAATGTCTTACAAGAGCGTGTTTAACTTATAAGTAGCATGCTTAGCTTACGTGCTTAGCTTATAAGTCGCTTTCGTACTCGTCAGCAGTCATTAGTGCTTCGTAGTCAGCGATATTGTCAGGCTTCATTCTGAAGAACCAACCTTCGCCGTATGGGTCAGAGTTAATGATTTCAGGATCATCTTCTAGCGCTTCGTTGATAGCGATTACTTCACCTGAAATAGGGGCATAAACGTCAGAAGCCGCTTTTACTGATTCAACAACTGAGATTTCGTCATCAACAGCGATGATATCGCCCACATCTGGTAGTTCAACGAATACCACATCACCCAATAGATCTTGAGCATGGTCAGTGATACCAACAGTGATCGTACCGTCGTCTTCTAGGCGTAGCCACTCGTGACTCGCAATATATTTTAGCTCTGCTGGGATGTTGCTCATGGTCTCTCTCCTAAGTGATAGAGGTTAATTAACAAAAATAATGGAGGCTAGGCGTGTCGTCATTTTTATACTCGTGTGCAAAATGACAACGCGCTCTAATGATAGAATTTATAAGACCTAAGAGTCAAACTGTTGCTTGCCGTTACGGACAAAAGGTAGCTTTAATACGCGTACATCGACGAACTTACCTTTACCGCGTAGATCGACTTGTACACTGTCATCTTCTGATAAGCTGGCAGGCACACGGGCAATCGCGATTGAATTTTTTAGGCTAGGGGAGAATGTACCGCTGGTGATAATGCCAGTTTGCTCGTTATCAGTGCCTTGATTGATAGTCACTGTCATGCCTTCACGCAATACGCCACGCGTGGTCAATAGCAGACCCACTTGCTTCATAGCGGTGTTGTCTTCTTTTGACTGCTTACGTTTGCTGACCAACGCTTCACGGCCGACAAAGGCACGATCGTCTTTGAGCGCTAGCGTCCAGCCCATGTTGCACTCGTAAGGACTGATGGTTTCGTCCATATCATGGCCATACAGGTTCATGCCTGCTTCCATACGCAAGGTATCACGTGCGCCAAGACCAGCAGGTTTGATACCATTTGCTTTTAGTTGTTCAAAGAAAGCAGGCGCATCATCGGCATACATAATGACTTCGACGCCATCTTCACCAGTATAGCCAGTACGAGCCACAAACCAATCAGTGCCTTCGATATCGGTCAAATCAGCACCAACGAAAGGTTTTAGTCCTGCTAAAGTATCTGCCCAACTTGGTTTGGCTTGAGCCAGTTTTGCAATAGCATTTGGACCTTGCACGGCGAGCATAGCAAGCTCAGGTCGCTCAGTAATCGTAATATCGAAACCTTCAGCGACTTTATTAAACTGTGCTAAGTCTTTATTACGAGTGGCTGCGTTAGAGACGATACGGTACTCAGTTTCCTCTGCGTTCATCAGGTAGACGATCAAATCATCGATGACGCCGCCTTGCTCATTGAGCATGCCAGAGTACAGAGCTTTACCAGCGGTAGTGAGTTTGTTGACATCGTTTGCGAGCAGTTTTTGTAGCCATGCTTTGGTATCAGCGCCTTTGATATCAGTCACAACCATATGTGAGACATCAAACATACCTGCATCTGTACGTACCGCTTCGTGCTCTTCGATTTGTGAACCGTAATGAATTGGCAATTCCCAATCAGAAAAATCGACCAGTTTGCCCTCACTATCAATATGAGACTGGTAAAAAGGGGTGCGCTGAGGAGCTTGGTTGCTGCTAGAGTCTTGAGAATGGGTATCAGTCATAACAAATCCTTATGTGTACATCAGTCGTACTCGGCAGAGTAGGGAGTGATGCGCAACGTAAAAGTAGCGAGAAGCAATATTGCAAGGTGCAAATATCACATCAAAGGGTGACACAGAAAGCAAAGATGAAGACGTAAGCCAAACAGACGCTATACGTCAGTTTGAGCTAAAGCCCTATCTGTCCTGTGACCTGAGATTTTCAACACGAATCATCATTCTTGGGCAGTTATATGAGCCCTATCATCGATGATAGCGTATTTTCTCCCCTTCGGTGGGTAAGACGTCGTCCGTTCTTACCACTCTCCAGATTTGTTATGCCTTATGTTTGATAAAAAAGTAGTGCGCTATGAGCGTCATACTACTAAACACTATCAAACAACAATGACATGCGTTTTTCAGTCCTTTTACCTGAGCGATTGGCAGGGTGGATGCGCCTTCGGTGGTTATCTAGCAATTGCAATAGTTGTATAACCAATAGGGTTCAATACAAAAACGATGCTGATAAACTCTCTCCTGAAAAACGCTTTTATTATGAAAGGTTCAAAGCGCTTTTACAAGTCATCAAAGCCATTAAAATAAATAAATTTGGCAAAAATAATGTTTTGATAGGGCAGTCTGTCAAATAGGTTATGTTTTACAACGATATTTTTATCGCTCATATCAGCGTTTTATCTGTGTGTTTTGACAAAAATTACCATAGCAAAACGCAAAGCGACTACTGGTATTTGCCTGAAATATGCTAACCTACGCCCATAGTTTCTGATAGGTGGTTTTTATGCATTGCGATATTTATAAATTTCCCAAACACGACGACATGTATATCTACATTGCGCGTCCTGATTATCCTGATGATACTGATGAAATCAAAGACTGGCTTGGTGTATTACCAAAAGATTTCCGTGCAGGTTTAGGTCGTAGTAAGTTCGTCATGCATTTGGACTTATCAACTAAAGATAAGCTCGCTCGTGTCGATAAAGAGGAAGTATTGGCAAAATTACAGTCTCAAGGCTACTTTGTGCAGTTGCCGCCGCAAGATGTGATGCGCCGCCAAGCAGAGCTGCGTGCTCGTGAATCGCAGGACAGCATCTATAATTAATAGATTTGTCAGTGAGCAAGTGTGGTAGGACATATCAGTACGCTACCTTAAAATAGCGTCAATAGAAACCTACGACACACTTGCTCACATGCATTTGAGTAGAGAGTCGTGATAAACTGACACCCTACGCAATGCAGATATAAGCCTACATAATGCCCAAGTTCATTATGTAGTTGGCCTCATTCTGGTTCTACAGAACGCACATATACCGCTAGACACAGATTGTGTCATCGGCGATAAACGCAGGTAAATAAACACGCATGGACTGGTTAAAAAATATCTTACATAGCTTACCGCTAGAGTCTATCAGTGACATTCTCGGTGAGATTGCCATTTGGTGGGGCCAAATGGTAAAGGATGTCCCGCCCGCTGATTTGCCGATGTATGCTTATCTGGGTGGTGCTGTTTTGGTACTAGTGCTATGGATACTCGTTGCTCGTGTATTGCCAAAACCATTGGGCGGTATGAGCTGGATGGTTCTGTTTGCGGTATTACTAGCACCAGGTACTGCACTTGGCGATCCGAGCGAGCTTGCACCAGCCAGTATTAGCGTCGTCTATGCTGTGATGATGAAAGATTACGCAGGCGCGATTGCCAATATGTTGCCGATATTGGTGATACTGGTCGCAGGGTTGTTCGTTGGTTTTGTATGGCAGCTGATACGCAGCGCATTTGCATCAAGTTTGGACAAAGCCCGTAGCCGCAGCGCAGAAGATACACAGGCCACATTGCAAATGACCACAGGCAGTTATTTGCCAGAAGGCACTACCGTAACCGAACAGCCTGAGACTAACGTGAGCTTAAAAAAAGACAGTACGTTGGCTAAGAAACCAGATAGCGATACGTCTAACAAGTGATAAAAATAGGCTAGGCTTTGAGACAACATTATTGTCTTAAAAGTTATTTGATACTCGAATAAAAAGACACCGCTGCGTGTCTTTTTTTGTGTCAGATTGTTTATTAGTCATATAAATAATAGCTCACTATGCATTGCACATAACAATTGTTAATAAATGCGAACGCATGAGTATTTTGGCAATGCATCAGGCTGTGCTAATCTAATTTATTCTTTACCAATTTATTTCTTATTAGTCATTTATGTTTTAGAACTATCCATTTATAACAACTCATCTATAACAACAATCGAGATCTGATTATGACCACAGCTGACAATACTAAGCAAAACTTTACTGGTACCAGTAGTTATATTGCTACCGATGATTTGCAACTGGCAGTAAATGCCGCTATGACCTTACAAAAGCCATTGCTGATCAAAGGTGAGCCTGGCACAGGTAAAACATTGCTTGCCGAAGAAGTCGCTGAAAGTTTGGGCATGTCATTGATTACTTGGCACGTAAAATCGACGACTAAGGCTGAGCAAGGACTGTACGAGTATGATGCGGTATCACGCCTGCGGGATTCGCAGTTGGGTGACGATAAGGTTTATGACATTGCCAACTATATCAAGCCGGGCAAGCTGTGGGATGCTTTTACCAGTACAGAGCGTAGCGTACTACTGATTGATGAGATTGATAAAGCCGATATTGAGTTCCCAAATGATTTGCTACATGAGCTTGATAAGATGTCTTTTTATGTTTATGAGACGGGCGAGACTATAACAGCGGCGCAGCGTCCAGTGGTTATTATTACCTCAAACAATGAAAAAGAGCTGCCAGATGCGTTTTTGCGTCGTTGTTTCTTCCATTATATTGACTTCCCAGAAGAAGAAACCATGCGCCAAATCATCGAAGTGCATTTTCCAGATATTCAAGAAAAACTGGTCAATGATGCATTGGATATCTTCTATAAGCTGCGCGGTATTCAAGGTCTTAAAAAGCCACCATCAACGTCTGAGTTGGTCGATTGGTTAACCTTGTTACTTGCTGATGATATGGCTCAGAATGAGCTAGAAGAAAATCTGCGCGGCGAAAAGTCTATCCCACCATTATATGGCGCATTGCTCAAAAACGAAGCAGACGTGAGTTTATTACAACGTTTTGCCAATATGATGCGTCGTTAATATAAAGGTTGAGTTAAGCTTTAAGCTGATGAGTCAATAATGAAAACGTACTTTGAAACTAAATTTGAAACGCTTGTTATCGACTTTGGCTATGAAGCAGCATTGGCAAAGATAATTGATATTTTATTATTCCAAAGCAGTACTACTTCCATATTTAAAAACAAAGTGAATAAATTCACTGATTTTTGGTCTTCAGATTTCGTTGTGACGCTGTCTCGATGTTATTTGAGTAATGAGGATTTCGTATTTGCTTTGGGTCAGTATATTCGGTTATCGCATGCATCTATAGATGCTTGTATATTGGAAAATCTTTTTAATATTGACGAAGAAAGTGTCATTAATGCAGTGCGTCTATCAGGTATTATTGCCCAGCCTGAACACAATTCTTGGATGGTTTTAAAAAGAATAGCTGATCAAGTTAATCTTCCTAAATTTGATAATTTTTTACGAACAGCTGAATACATACAATTACAGTATCAAGAGCGTCTCAGTTTTTATAAAGATATTAAGAATCAGTTGCAGCTTGATCAAATCACAGCCATGGTATTTAGTAGCTTCTATGCTTATGAGTATTTAATGAGTGATACTGATTATCTAAAAATACCGTATCAAATGGATACTAATGATAACGTTTCTGTTCAAGAGGTTTGGTCTGTTTTCCACGAAGTTATAACAAGCTCAAATATCGAGAAAAACAAGCTGACAGAGAAAAAATTAGCTCAGGTTTTAAAAGCTAGAATGATGCCATTCTTGACTGGTGAAAATATTAATCATTCTCTTATAAAACAGTATGAAACCTTTAAAGAACTTATTGCTTATAAAGTAGAAATTAACCTGTACCAAGATCAAGTTATCAGTGCCTATAGCTATCAACTCTCAACAAATTATTATTTAAAAAATGGACAGTTGGTACTCGAATCTAAACCATGTAATTTAGACTTATTTCAAGAGAAGTTTGGCGTTTTATCAGCATATTGGCAATGGCGCGGATTTAATACTTTAACAGAAAACCCTTACTTTGAGCGCTTGGATAGAGGCGAGAATATAGAGTCCAACGCGTTGGCATTAGCCAAAACCCAAGGTGTTGTCCTACAATTACATGAAATATATGGTATTGAAAAAGCAGTTTTTGAACAAGATTATGATCTATATTCTTTAGTTTTTACTATGTTGTTGTCGCAGGCTCATTATGTTCAAGACTTTGTTGTAGCTTTTAAAAAAATAAGAGAAAGTAAGAATCAATACGTGTTCGCAACATTATCTCAGTTGATGATGGATGGACTTTTAATTGGCCAGAACAGGATGCCTATTACTTTTTCTACTCACAAAGAAAAAGCAATTAAAATGTCAGATTGGATAATTGAAGGTGGTAAGAATAAAAGAGTAAGAGATATGAGTCGTATTCTTGACTTTTGGTCGCGAGACTTACGAGATGGTAGCGACACTTCTTACATTGAGAAATCTTTCTATAAGATCGATGAATATATATTTGCTCTGCCATGGATGTCAGCTCAAAAAAACTTCAATACAGCCACTATAAATACTTTTAGAAAACTATATAAAAATAGAGCTAATTTGAAATCTGAAACAGACTCAATGGAGCAGAATCTAGCTAGGTTATTAGCTAAATGTAAAGGCAGCGTCTACAGTCAGTATGAGCCTTTAGAGTCTGGAGTAGGTGAGATAGATGCCATTGTAGTAACAGATAATAAAGTTCTAGTTATTGAGCTTAAATCTACTTATGTAAAAAGTAGCGTTAAAGAGATATATGAGTACAGAAATTTTGTACTGAAGAAAGCTGCATACCAATTATTACGTAAGTCCAGCTATGTTAGAGATGTTTTTTTGCCTAGCTTAGGACTTAATAGCTCTCAATTTAGTATTCATTCGTGGATTGTAGACACTACGCTAGAGTTTGATCATGAATACATTGATGGTTTCTTAAAAGTGTCTTTTGAAGAGTTAGTTATTATTTTAAACGGACATAAACAGTATCTTTCAGATATGCTTGATAACGACGACACTAATAACAATCCTCTTAGCGCTTATGAAGAGAATTTAGACGCGCTGATCAAAAGTGTTGAGGATAATACTTTCTGGACTACTAATTTATCGCTTATGAGTTCAATTCAAAATTCAAATAATGCTTCTACATTAAAGGCATAATCATGTTTATCAAACTATTCTATACCTTGCGTACTTATGGCGTGCCAGTCAGTACGCGCGAGCTGCTCGATCTCAATGCCGCGTTAGATAAAGGGCTGATGATGCAGTCGCATCCTGAAGATCCAGCACTGACTACTTTTGCTAGCCGCGAAGATATGTATCGGCTGATTCGACTGTGCATGGTCAAAGACGAGCGCCATTTTGATAAGTTCGATCGGGCCATGGCGGATTATTTTGAAGGTGTCGATAGTCTCGATATGGATGAGCTATTAGCCAAGCTAACGGACGTGCCCAAAGAGTGGCTGGATCTAAAGCTCGATCCAAAGAATCTGACTGAAGAGCAAAGACGATTACTGAAAAAGTACGGCTCGCTTGAAGAGCTAATGAAGGCGTTAGAGGAACGATTAAAAGAGCAAAAAGAACGTCATCAAGGTGGTAGTAAATGGGTAGGGACGGGCGGTACTTCGCCATTTGGTGCCTATGGCGACCATCCAGAAGGTGTGCGTGTCGGCGGTGAGTCTCGCAAACGCAGTGCGGCAAAAGTCTGGGAGCAGCGTAAATATCGTAACCTCGATGATGATAATCAGCTCGGTACTCGCCAAATTCAGATGGCGCTACGCAATCTGCGCCAGTTTGCGCGGACAGGCAGTGCTGACGAGCTAGATATTCATGAGACGATTAAGCGTACGGCAAAAAAGGGGGTGCTCGATATACATATGCAGGCAGAGCGCCGTAACCGTGTCAAAGTGTTGATGTTGTTTGATGTGGGCGGCAGTATGGATATCCATGTCGAAGCGCTCGAAAAACTGTTTTCTGCGGCAAAAAATGAATTTAAAACCTTAGAGTTCTTTTATTTTCATAACTGTTTGTATGACTATGTGTGGAAGGATAACAATCGTCGCCATAGTGCACCGATGCCAACGTTTGAGCTACTCAATAAATATGGCCGAGAGTATCGTGTTATCTTCGTCGGTGATGCATCAATGTCGCCATATGAGTTGATGACAGTGGGCGGTAGCGTTGAGTATATGAATAATGAGGCGGGTATCGTATGGCTGAAGCGCGTACTTGAGCATTTTGACAAAGTAACTTGGCTCAATCCTGAAAACCCGTCATATTGGCAATATACGCAGACCATCGTTGAGATCAAAAAGCTGTTCGAAAATAAAATGTACCCAATGACGCTACATGGTGTTGAAGAAATGACTCAATATATGGCACGGTAACTTTGATATTCAGCCCGATTGATGAATAAATAAAGCCTGTTAGCAAAGCTTCAATCCTTATAATGAAAGCCGTTATGACAACATAGCGGCTGTTTTTTTATTGATGCAAATGAACTCGATATTGATTGTATATTGGTATGCCTAGTAAAGTGTGTTAACATTCATTTTAAATGAATGTTATAAATCTTTCGAGTGGGTTTGCTAAAAATTTTGATGACCATTTTAAAAAGGTCTGCTCATTATTGCTAGTTTAGACGGATTATTTTTAACATCTCAGTTTATCAATGTAGTTAATGACTAAGAGAAACAACATGGCCTCACCAAAAACGTTAGAAATCGTCACCGCAACTGTTCCTGTACTTGAAGAGCATGGCGTTGCGATTACCACTGTGTTTTATAAAAATATGTTTAACGAGCATCCTGAGCTGTTAGATATTTTTAATGAAACCAATCAAAAATTGGGAAGACAGCAGACGGCGCTAGCGACGACAGTATTGGCCGCTGCCAAGCACTTGGACAAGTTGGCTACGCTATTGCCACAGGTTACCCAGATTAGCCATAAGCATAGAGCGTTACAGATATTGCCTGAGCATTATCCGATCGTCGGCAAACATCTGATCGGGGCGATAAAAGAAGTACTAGGTGAGGCGGCTACCGATGACATTATTGATGCTTGGACGGAAGCTTATGATGAGATCGCTTCGGTATTTATTCAGATTGAACATGGCATGTATGAGCAGGCGATGTGGAAAGGTTTTGCGCCTTTTATAGTGACTGAAAAGGTAGCAGCTGCTACGGATATTGCAGCCTTTACCGTGGTACCAGTCGATAAGAGTGAGAACAATAAAGGCAATGATTTAGCAAACGCTCCAGATATTGACCTGCGTAAATTGAAGTTAACCGCTGGTCAATATATCACGGTGAAAACAGACCCAAAAGACAGCGATCATATAGCCTTGCGCCATTATTCTTTATGCTCTGCTAGTACTGATACAGGCATTCAGTTTGCTGTTAGACGTGATAACCGTAATGAGTATCATGGGTTGGTTTCTAACTATATGCATGACCAACTAGAAGTCGGTGATACGGTTCTATTATCGGCGCCAGCTGGTGACTTTGCGATCAATCAAGGTTTGGTACAGCAAAATGAGATTCCGTTAGTATTGATGAGTGCAGGGGTCGGGGTTACGCCTGTACTGTCTATGCTAGAGGCGCAAATATTGGCCAATCCGAAACGACCTATTATCTGGGTTTATGCGTGCCAAAATGCCACACATCATGCTTTTTCTGCTCAGGTAGAGGCCTTACTCGCAAAAGCTGAAAACGTAGAAAAGCATATATTTTACTTTGAGTCTGGGCAGATATTAGATGAGACATGGCTTGCTAGCTTGCCTAAGCCTGCCGATATCTATGTGTGCGGCTCGATGCCGTTTATGGAGAGCATGATTGATGGGTTAGTAGCATTAGATCATGGTGTCGATAGCGTCCACTACGAACCGTTTGGCCCTAAGATGAGCTTGGGTGGTTAAGTTTTTAACATATAGTCGGTGAACTACTAAACCGCTATGGCGACACACATCCTTAGATGTACTAATTGTACAATCTACAGTCGGCTGCCTTGTACTCATTTTAGAGTTCTTTGACTATAATATTCAAAATAAACGTTTATGAAAAAGCACTTAGCGTGAAATTATCATGCTAAGTGCTTTTTTAATCTTAGTTGAAAATAAAGAGTATCAGGGTACATTACTCTTTATTTTCAACCAATCCAATCATCACGCCCATCTCTTTTTTATCCTGCTTATCGATACTAGGCGCATACAACGCTGAGGCAATACCACCGTCTAAAAACAGCGCGTTTGAACAACCCAACTCATCCTTAAATAGCTCTGCAAACTGATAAAAGGTCACAGGCTCATCGCTATTAACGAGCTGTATGCTGCCATCACGGCAAACGCCAACACCATTACGCAGTTTTATTGAGCTGCTATCAGGGTTGAACTGTGGATGTATCTCGTCATTGATGACCAGCATAGGGCCAGATTGCGTCGCATACCAAGGCTGCATATCACCACTGCTTATCTGCTCATTTAACGCATTACTTTCGGTGATTTGCACGTTGCTAGCTTTGTCCCACCACATAACCCCATTAGGTAATAGATGAAAATTACCGCCACCTTCTTTTGTATTTAGCGATTTGAGTTCTTTGCCTTCGATGACGGTATATCCAATCGGTGCATAGTGTGCATTATACATGCCTGCATTCATCGCAAAGTTGAGACTCTCATGGTTCGGTAATGTGGCCAATAACGTATCAAAGGTTAGCAGAGGCTTATTGTTATCAGAGGATTGCCAAAACAGTTGTAATGAATAACGCTCGCTCGCTAACGCGGTAGCATCCACTCGGCAAACGCTATAAGTAAAAGGTGTGTCTTCAGTCTGACATGACCAGCTATCGGTGTCGCTGCTAGCTGCGTCAGGATTTGTCTGCTGGCAGGCACTAAGGCCTAGCGCAAGCACTATCGTTGGTAGGGATAAGGTAAAAATAGAACTTGGCATCAATCACGCGTCTTTTAATGTACAAATTATTTAAGTTTGGTTGCTATCTACTGCTTAATTACACTTTCATTACTATTTTTTAAGTACAACGATTTAGGCGCTGAATCAGTCGCTAGCAGGCGGGAAGTCGCGGATTGTGTTATTCACATTACCAATTAATCGCCCACCATCGGTGAGGTTGGTCAAATGCTCAGAATTATATCCAGCGCTTTGTTCTGTTGGCGCGCCAGTTTCTTTGCCCTTATCGCGTGAGTCTTTGTTATAAGCAATGAGTGCGTCATTATTGGCTAAGAAGCTATCAGGGTTTGCCATGACCCACATCTGATTAAATACGTCGGCACGAGCGCTATGATCGAGTAATGCGCCTTTATCAGCAAAATAGAAAAACTTGGATAATAGCTTAATCTGCCCATCGTCTAAGCGGCGTGCGATATGGTACGGCTGTAATTGGCTAGGATGCTGTAAACCGACCGCGCCTACGATACTGGCAAGCGATTTTAGCGTGTTTTTGTGGAAACTTGCAACACGCTCAGCCTTACTAGGGACGTCGAGCGCCTTTTGACGATATGGATCTTGGGTTGCCACACCCGTCGGGCAAGTGTTGGTATGACAAGAGCGTGACTGAATACAGCCGACTGCAAACATAAAGCCACGTGCCGAGTTGCACCAATCTGCACCTAGCGCAATCATGCGCGCGATATCAAAGCCTGATACGATCTTGCCACTAACACCAAGCTTAATTTTGTCACGAATACCTGCACCGACTAAAGTGTTATGTACTAGCAAAAACCCTTCGACCATTGGCATGCCGACATTGTCCATAAACTCGACGGGCGCTGCACCTGTGCCGCCTTCTGCACCATCGATAACGATAAAATCAGGATAGTTATCTGTCTCTATCATGGCTTTGACAATGGCCATAAACTGCCATGGCTGACCAATACATAGCTTGAAACCAACTGGCTTGCCACCCGATAAATCACGTAGCTGTTGCCAAAAGGCGACCAACTCGCGTGGGGTGCTAAATGCAGTATGCGAAGAGGGAGAGATGCAGTCTTGACCCGTAGGCACTTGGCGCGTGTCGGCAATCTCTTGCGTGATTTTACTAGAGGGTAGGACACCACCTTTACCAGGCTTAGCGCCTTGTGAAAGCTTGATTTCAATCATCTTAACTTGCGGATCGACGGCTTTTTCAGCGAAAGACTGTGGATCAAAGTTACCATCATTATCACGACAACCAAAATAACCCGTACCCAACTCCCAAATTAAGTCACCACCGAACTTGCGATGATAAGGGCTGATAGCGCCTTCGCCCGTGTCATGAGTAAAGCCGCCGAGTTTTGCGCCTTGATTGAGTGCCATGATAGCGTTCGCTGACAGACTGCCAAAGCTCATCGCAGAGATATTGAATACCGACATGTCATGCGGCTGCTGACAACGCTCACCGCCGACCATGATTCGAAAGTCTTTGTTCTCTAACTGTGCACTGATGGTGGATTGCAAAAACCACTCTTTACCATGAGTATATAAATTATCTAGCGTACCAAAGGCATTGGTATCACTGACGTTCTTAGCACGTTGATAGACTAGCGCACGCTGCTGACGTGAAAACGGCACTTGTTCTTTATCGTCCTCAAGCAAGTACTGGCGAATTTCAGGGCGAAAATCCTCTAATACATAGCGAATATGTCCAGCGACAGGGTAGTTGCTCAATATCGCGTGCTTGGACTGAATCAAATCATAGATACCAAGTGCCACAGCCAAACCACCGATAACAATCAGCCACCAACTTACCAATAATAGACCCGCTAATAGAATTAAAATCGCCGCGCCGAACGTGCTATAGCGAAGTAATAATCCGATAAAGTACGGCGAACTGGTTTTGGGTTCAGGGTTCAGATTGGTACGAGATTCAGGCATAACGAGGCTCAATAGTAATGATTGGTATAGATAAAATGCTTACATTTGTCGCGTACATCATACACGCATGAGGTCGTTACGTCGGTATCAATGGGTAACAGGGCTGCAGACGGTGTCTTCGTTGATCCAGCTTAAACCTTGATTTTATTCGTTTTAATATGCTCTATGTACCACTACCAATCCGCTCAGCCAACGCCTGCAACTTAGGCACTATCATCGCCGCATAGTCGTCTGCTTTCCAGTTGGCACTTGGCACACTGGCATTCAGCGAATACGCGTATTGTCCTGTTGCGACATCATATACGCCAACTGCGACTGCCAAAATATCAGTAGAAAATTCCCCATCAGACACGGTATAGCCGTATTTTTCATAATGCTCTGCCGCGCTGTCTAGGGCAGTTTGCGCATCGTTATATTCTTCAACAGACAAATTCTCTTGGAGATTATTAATGATGACCGCCTGTCTTGCTTGTGAGCTTACCGCATAAAAAACGCGTCCGATAGCAGTGCGTGCAACAGGTACGGCGGAGCCAACCTGTAAGTTGACTGATAGGCGAGCAGGACTACGGCAGCAGGCGTGATAGCGCATTTCTCCTTCGACTTCGGTTGCCAAATTCACCGATACTTCGTTTTCACTAGCGAACTGACGTAATAGTGGTTCAGCTGCTGCCACCACATCGTGACGACTCCATGCGGTCGCGCTTAAGCGTACCGCACTACTACCCAATTGATACTGACCATAATCATTCGTTCGTAAAAACCCAAGCGTGGTTAAGGTATGGATAAGGCGAGTAATGGTTGCTTTCGGTAGTTCGGTCATTTGACATAGCTGTTGATGGGTGAGCCGCTCATGGTGCTCGAAAGCTGCCAGTATGATCAGTCCGCGACCCAATGCAGTTACAAACTGTCGGTCATTCTCTTCCTTATTTTGACTCATTGTTGCATGCATGCGTTCGAGTAGCGGAGTAGCTATTGATAAGGGTTTCGTCATTTTATACTCATCTTTTTTTGATAAAGGTTTACAGCGTAGCGAAAGTTTGGTTAAATGGTTTTAAATTATGAAACTAAGTTTCGCACAGCGGAATAACGAAGTCAATGACTTGTTAGACCAAATGATGTATCAATTACTATTCGTCAGTCAGGATGACTGATACCAAGGAGATCTACATGGCAACATCTACTAGCCCACGCTTTGATTGGGAAGATCCTTTCTTATTACGTGATCAGCTCACTGAAGAAGAGCGTATGGTCACCGACAGCGCGCGTCAGTTTTTTCAAAAAGAATTGATGCCTGGCATTATTGAGGCCAATCGCAATGAGAATTTTGACCGTAATATCATGCGTCAAATGGGTGAAATGGGTCTGCTTGGTGTTACGATTGAAGGTTATGGCTGTGCTGGCTTATCGAGTGTTGCTTATGGTCTGATTGCCAAGGAAGTGGAAGCCGTTGATTCGGGCTACCGTTCAGCAATGAGCGTGCAGTCAAGCTTGGTTATGCATCCTATTTGGGCGTATGGCACAGAAGAGCAAAGAGAGCGTTATTTGCCTAAGCTTGCTTCGGGTGAGTATGTTGGCTGCTTTGGTTTGACTGAACCAGACTCTGGGTCAGATCCTTCATCGATGTCGACTCGTGCGCGCGCTGTAGATGGTGGTTATGAGTTGACCGGTAATAAAATGTGGATCACCAACAGTCCTATCGCTGACGTATTCGTCGTGTGGGCAAAAGATGATGCTGGCGAGATTCGCGGTTTTGTTTTGGACAAAGGCATGAAAGGGTTATCTGCGCCGAAAATCGAAGGCAAGTTCTCACTACGTGCGTCGGTTACTGGTGAGATCGTCATGGACAAAGTATTCGTCCCTGAAGCCAATGCTTTCCCAGATATTCGTGGTCTAAAAGGGCCATTTGGCTGCTTAAATAAAGCCCGTTATGGTATCGCTTGGGGTTCGATGGGTGCATCAGAATTCTGCTGGAAAGCAGCTCGTCAGTATACGCTCGATCGTAAGCAGTTTGGTCGTCCGCTAGCAGCAACGCAGTTGGTACAGCTAAAGCTGGCCAATATGCAGACAGAAATCACCTTAGGTCTACAAGCGGCATTACGTGTCGGTCGTTTGATGGATGAAGACAATGCAGCGCCTGAGATGATCTCACTCATTAAGCGTAACAACTGCGGTAAAGCACTGGATATCGCTCGTATCGCTCGTGATATGCATGGCGGCAACGGTATCTCTGATGAGTTCCATATCATCCGTCACGTGATGAACTTGGAGGCCGTCAACACTTACGAGGGTACACATGATATTCATGCGCTTATCCTAGGCCGTGCCCAGACAGGCATTCAAGCGTTCTTTTAAGCGTTTTTAGCTAATAATTTTTGGTACAACTATATTTTATGACGTACGTTACTGCTTGGCTTTTTATTAAAAAGAGCATTAACAGTAGCGTACGTTTTTCAGTTGTTCTTCATGATTTAACGGTTGAATAGCTAAATCATGAAGAACAATTTTATGATTAAAAGTCAAAAAATACGCGACAGAGTAAGGGAATCTCATGACAGATATGATTGATATGGCTAATATGCCAAAGGGCGCATTGCATGGTATCAAGGTGCTCGATTTATCGAGAGTGCTGGCTGGCCCTTCTTGTACGCAAGTACTTGCTGATCTTGGTGCTGAAGTTATCAAGGTCGAGCGTCCTCATATCGGTGATGAGACGCGTCATTGGGCACCGCCAACATTCAGCGATGACACCTCTGCTTATTACGCTACGATTAACCGCAATAAAAAATCGTTGACGGTAGATATCACTACGCCGACAGGACAAGACATCATTAAGCAGCTGATCGCTGAGAGTGATATTTTGGTCGAAAATTTTAAAGTCGGTGGCCTGAAAAAATACGGCTTGGATTATGACAGCCTAAAACAAGACAATCCGCGGCTGGTTTATGCGTCATTGACAGGGTTTGGACAGACAGGACCAGATGCCGCGCGCCCTGGTTACGATTATATTATCCAAGGGTTATCGGGGCTGATGAGTATCACAGGCCCTAGTGATGGCGAACCGCATAAAGTGGGTGTGGCAGTCGTCGATTTGTTTGCAGGTTTGCAGTTGACGATTGGTATTCAGGCGGCACTATTGGCGCGTCAAAATACTGGTGTTGGTCAACATGTTGATGTGGCGTTGCTTGATAGTGCGCTCGCCATGCTGGCTAATGTCGGCATGAATCATTTGGCCTCCGATAAGATACCGCCAAGGTTGGGTAATCAACATCCTAATATTGTGCCTTATCAAGTGTTTGCAGGTCAGGGTGAACAGCACTTTATTCTAGCTTGCGGCAATGATAGTCAGTTTGCCAAACTGTGTGACGTGCTAGCAGTTGATTGGCATACCGACGAGCGCTTTACAACCAATCCACAACGCGTTGCCAACCGCGAACTGCTGTGCGGTGAGCTGTCTAAGCAATTTGCCAAGCAGCCACGTACCTATTGGCTAGAGGTTTTAGATCAAGCAGGTATTCCATGCGGCGCGATTCATAACGTGGCTGAAGCCTTAGCCATGCCGCAAGCGCAAGCACGTGAGATGATCGTTAATTTCACCGAGCAAGGCAGTCCAGTACGCGCTCTTGGTAACCCTATCAAATTGTCCGCATCACCAGTCAGCTATCGTACGCCGCCACCGCAGTTGAGCGAGCATACTGACAGTACGCTTGCTGATTTGGGCTATGACAGTGAGATGATCGCTAAGCTAAAAGCCGATGGGATTGTTTAACAGAATTTTTTGGATTATATTTTTTAGACCTGCACCGATATTCAATCCTAACGCTACCTTTCAGCGTTAGGATTGAAGCCTAAATGCTGCTCGATTTGTTCAGCTAATTCAATCAATACCGCACTGACCTCAGCCCGTTTAGACTCATACTCTCCTTGCAAAAAACTCACTGCCATACCAGCGACCGCATTACCTGACGCATTGCGAATATAAGTGCCCAAGCAATACATTCCATCGCGCAACTGTCCATCATCGAGCGATACTCGGCTTTCTTGTATCGCTGCAAGCTCAGTTGCCAAATCGGTAAAATTCTTGACCCCATGCTGGGTCATCGGCGTCGGAAACGTATCTTTGTATAATGATTTGATACTGTCCATCGACAACGTGGATAGCATGGCTTTGCCTGTCGCAGAAAATACGGCAGGTACGCGAACGCCTGCACGAAAAGTAAAGCCAAGCGGTGCAGGTGACTCATGACAAGCCAAAAATACCACTTCGCCCAAATCAAGTTTTGACAAGGTAACTGTGTGCTGAAGAAGTACCGGATACTGCACAATCAAATCTTTAAACAACTGCACTACGCCTTGCTGCTGCTCGTACTTGCCTGCCCAATACATCAAATATGAACCCAAATAAAAACGGCTTTCAGGGTCTTTGTAAATGACATGCTTGGTCAATAGACTTTGCAGAATGTTGTGAGTGGAGCTACGCGGTAGCCCAAGCTCTTTTGCGATATGAGTCGCTGTTAAAGGCTGTGAGCTATCAGTAATCAAGTCCAAAATCTGAAACGTTTTGTCTAGCGCAGGCACGGCAGTCGAGCTCATAAATAACCTATAAAGTGAAATAAAAGAAAGAAGTACAAGATAATTTTTAAAATAATGAGATTAAGGGTTGCAAATCGCGTCATATCGTTCTTATAATGACGTCTCGTATATAGAATACGTGTTCAGTATATTGAACAAATAACGAATTATCAATAATTATTTATGACTTACCGTTGTATCCATTCTTATAAATACATCCTATATGACAAGGAGCGTCAACATGTCACACGCGCTGCAGTTATCAAATCCAGATTTACTCAAACAATCTTGCTTCATTAAAGACGGCTGGCATTCTGCTAGTGATGAAGCTGTACTTGATGTCAACAATCCTTTTAATAGCGAGCTCATTGGTACTGTGCCAAGCCTGACCACAGAAGATGTCAACGAAGCAGTTGCTTACGCTCATGATGTCCAAGCAGACTGGGCAGCAAAAACCGCCAAAGAGCGTGCAGAGTTATTGCAAAAGTGGGCGGATCTAATCGATGCCAATAAAGAAGATTTGGCTATTATCATGACCGCTGAGCAAGGTAAGCCGCTGACTGAATCACGTGGTGAAGTAGGTTATGCCAACAGCTTTATCCGTTGGTTTGCCGAAGAAGGCAAACGCGTCTATGGTGATGTGATTCCTGCTAATAGCACACAGCTACGTCATGTCGTTCTTAAGCAACCAGTTGGTGTTTGTGCCGCTATTACGCCTTGGAACTTCCCAGCTGCGATGATCACGCGTAAAGTTGCTCCTGCACTAGCAGCAGGCTGTACGATTATCGTCAAACCTGCTACCGAGACACCATACTCCGCATTGGCACTTGGCGTATTGGCAGAGCAAGCAGGTATTCCAGCTGGCGTTATTCAGGTCGTTACTGGTAAGTCTTCTGTCATCGGCGACATCCTAACGGGTGATGCACGCATTCATAAACTGTCATTCACAGGCTCTACAGAAGTAGGCCGTACGCTGATGGCACAATGCGCGCCAACTATTAAGAAGCTATCGCTAGAGTTGGGTGGCAATGCGCCATTTATCGTCTTTGATGATGCCGATCTAGAAAAAGCCGCTGCCGGTTTAATCGCTTCTAAATATCGTAACGCTGGTCAGACCTGTGTCTGTGCCAACCGCGTATACGTTCAAGACAGCATTAAAGATAAATTCTTAGATGTCTTTGTCAAAAAAGTCGCTGAGCTAAAAGTAGGTAACGGCTTAGAAGAAGGCGTCGATATCGGTCCTCTTATCAACAAAAAAGCGCTAGATAAAGTCCAAGCCTTGCTAAAAGACGCGCTAGATAAAGGCGCAAAACTGGTCACTGGTGGTAGTATCAATGACGCCTCAGAACTGACTTATAACCCAACGGTTATCACAGATATTAGTAGCGATATGGACATCGCTACTGAAGAAATCTTTGGACCAATTGCAACCATCTTTACCTTCAAAGACGAAGCGGAAGTTATCCGTGCTGCTAACGATACGATTTATGGCTTGGCCGCTTACTTCTATAGTAGCGACTATGCCCGCTCATGGCGCGTTACTGAAGGGTTGGAGTACGGCATCATCGGCCATAATACTGGTTTAATTTCTACCGAAGTTGCCCCATTTGGCGGTGTGAAGCAGTCTGGCTTTGGCCGTGAAGGTTCAAAATACGGTATCGAAGACTATATCACGACCAAATACTGGTGCTCTGATATCACCTAATAGCCATAACGTAATTAGTTGGCTTAATGGTTAGCAAAGTAACAATTAGCAACGCATCAACTAGCGCAAATTTTTGGATATCTATGGTGTTTTGGGTCAAACAAGCACCATTTGATATCTATTGAGTACAAAGACAAACATCAAATAAACCGCCAATCTCTAGATGGCACTTATGTTACGAACAAAGAAAAGGACATTCCCATGACTACCAATCAATCATTACTTGAGCGCCGCAAAGCTGTTTTACCAACAGGACTTGGGGTTGCCTTTCCTATCTTTGCAGAAAAAGCAAAGAACTCAGAAATCTGGGATATCGAAGGCAAGCGTTATATCGACTTTGTCGGTGGTATCTCAGTATTGAACACGGGTCATAGCCATCCAAAAATCACCCAACGTGTGCATGAGCAGCTAGACAAGTTTACGCACACTGCGGCGCAAATGATTAACTACGAATGCTATGTGGATTTGGCTGAAAAGCTATGCGAAAAAGCGCCTATCAGCGGCGATACCAAAGCGTTCTTTTTGACCACTGGCGCAGAAGCCGTTGAAAACTGCATCAAGATTGCTCGTGCTAAAACCCGTCGTCCAGGCGTGATTTCTTTTGTTGGTGGCTGGCATGGTCGTACCATGATGTGTATGAGCCTGACAGGCAAAGTACTACCATACAAAAAGAACTTTGGCCCGATGCCAGGACCTGTGTTCCATGCGTTGTTCCCTGCAGAAGAGTTGAACGTAACAGAGGCGCAAGCACTACACAGCCTTGACATGATTTTCCAAGCAGATATCGATCCTAGTGAAGTGGCAGCAATGATCATCGAGCCAGTCCAAGGTGAGGGTGGTTTCCATCAGGTCACGCCATCATTTGCCAAAGCGTTGCGCGAGATTTGTGATGAGCATGGCATCGTGCTTATTTTTGACGAAGTACAGTGTGGTTTCGCCAGAACTGGTACCTTGTTTGCAGGTGAGCAGCTAGGTGTTGAGCCGGATTTGATGACAACTGCCAAGAGCTTGGCTGGCGGCTATCCTATATCAGCAGTAGTTGGTCGTGCTGACATCATGGATGCGCCGCAAGTAGGCGGCTTAGGTGGTACTTATTCTGGCAACCCACTGGCTTGTGTTGCGGCACTTGCTGTTATGGAAGTTATCGAAGAAGAAAACTTACTTGAGCGTAGTGTGGTGATTGGTGATACCATCGCCGCGTTCTTAAAAGGCTTAAACCTAAGCAGTATCGGTCATATCCGTCATAAGGGCGCTATGCTAGCGTTTGAATTGATTGATAGCGAAGGTAAACCTGATGCCGCAGCAGCTGCCAATCTAAAAGCAAAATCATTTGAGCAAGGCTTGTTACTAGCGTCTTGTGGTATGTATGGCAATGCCATTCGTGTGATGGTGCCATTGACGGTCGAAGATGAAGTGCTACAAGAAGGCCTTGATATCATTAAAGGTATTCTAACGGCATAAGCAATACTGAGTGTCATTTACTTTAGCGATGGATCGCTTTTAACCAAGTACAGCTAGTTCAAGTACCGATATTGGTTAAAAGATTGTACGAAAGATAACGGCAAGGTTGCCCTTATGACGCTCGCTTTGAGTGAGTTTTTTAACGGCGCCTTGCAAGTCAAGACGCCGTTTTTGTATTTGCTGTTTGAATACTATACCGACGGCAAATACACGTTTTTCGGCGACGCGACAGACACAACAAACATGATGGGTATGATCCCATGAAACAAAAATAGTGTAGCTGTAACAGGCTCACACGGATGAAACACAGACAAGGAGTAGGTTATGTCTGAATTAAAAAAGTCGCTAGGGGTGTTCGATATCATTGCACTGGCATTCGGTGCAATGGTCGGTTGGGGCTGGGTTGTACTGGCAGGTAGTTGGATCATCTCGGCAGGTATATGGGGCGCAATTAGCGCCTTTTTGATAGGTGGTCTGGTAGTTGTATTGATTGGTGTGACGTATGCTGAACTTGCGGCTTCTATGCCAATTACTGGCGGTGAGCATACCTATACCCACCGAGCACTAGGGGTCAATGTCTCATTTATTTGCTCATGGAGTATTTTGTTCGGTTACTTCTCAGTCGTCGCGTTCGAGGCCGTGGCGCTGCCCACCGTCGTCGAATATATTATTCCCAATTATAGCCAAGGGTATCTTTGGAATGTTGCTGGCTGGGATGTTTACGCCACTTGGGTAGGCGTCGGGATGCTCGGTTCAGTGATTGTTACTTGGCTGAACATACGCGGTATGGAAGTCAGCGCGTGGTTCCAAAAAACAGCAGTCGTCGGTATCTTTCTAGTTGGTATATTACTATTCGTGGGGGCGTTACTGTTCAGTCCTGAAACTTCTAATACCGTACAAGCGCCTAACTTTATTGGTGGTATGGGTGGCATCATGACGGTGATGGTAATGGTACCGTTCTTGTTCGTTGGCTTCGATGTCATTCCCCAAGCTGCAGAAGAAATCAATCTATCTCGTCCGAACATTGGTAAGTTTTTGATCGTTTCTATTATTATTGCGGTGCTGTGGTATGTAGCAGTCGCTTGGAGTGTGGGCAAGACTCTACCGCTATTACAGGCGCAAGACTCAACATTGGCAACGGCTGATGCGATGACTAATGCTTGGAATGGCAAATGGGCTGGTACGTTACTGGTTATTGGTGGCGTGCTAGGTATTTTATCGAGCTGGAATGCGTTTCTTATTGGTGGTAGTCGTCTGCTATATGCTATGGGCAAAACGCACATGTTGCCGCAGTTTTTGTGCAAACTGCATCCGAAATATAATACGCCCGTCAATGCAATTTTATTGATCGGTGGTCTCGCGACACTTGCGCCATTATTTGGTCGTAAAATGCTGGTATGGATTGTAGATGCTGGTGGGTTCGGTATCGTTATTGCTTATACTTGTGTGGCTCTTTCATTCTTAGTGCTGCGTTACCGTGAGCCTGATATGGTACGTCCGTTTAGAGTACCAGCAGGTAAATTGGTTGGTATTATCACTATTATCTTAAGTCTTGGGATGTTGGCACTATATCTACCAGGTATGCCATCAGCACTTGTCGCTATTGAGTGGTGGATTTTCCTTGGCTGGATCGTACTTGGTGGGGTATTGTACGGTTATGCTACGATGAAGAATCCTGGTAAGAGTAAAGACATCATGGATCATGAGCTGCGTGAGCTAAAAACGGCTAACCAGCAATGGCTAAAAGAAAATCCATATAAAAAGTAGACTTACTTTAATTACCTTTGCATAAAAAAGCCTAACGTCAAACGTTAGGCTTTTTTTATTTAACTAAGGTTTTAATCTATTAAGACTTATCACGGATCAGTTTATAATTTAAGAACTCGGTGATGCCAAGGGTGCCAAGCTCACGGCCAAAGCCTGAACGTTTAACACCGCCAAATGGCGTATTAGCTTCAGAACCAGAAGGCGCATTGATAGTGACCATACCCACTTCTAATTTGTCAGCGATTTCAGCAGCCAGTGCCGCATCTTGCGTTTGAATAGACGCACCCAGACCGAAAGGCACATCGTTGGCAATCTTGATAGCATGGTCGATATCATTTGCTTTATAGACGACTGCGACAGGACCAAACAGCTCCTCACGATATACATCCATGGATTCAGTCACATCTGTCAGTACTGCAGGCTTAAACCAAGCGCCAGGCTTGTCTTTGTCCATGCCGCCTTCTACCAACACCTTTGCACCTGCTTGGATAGCGCTATCTAACTGCGCTTGCAAGTTGACCGCAGCAGCTTTTGATGACATTGGGCCAATAAACGTATCTTCCTTAAGTGGGTCGGCCAAAGTCATGTTGCTGACCGCATTGGTAAAGCCTTCGACAAATTTATCATAGACTGATTCGATAACGATTAGACGCTTAGCAGCGTTACAGGCTTGTCCAGTATTACCAAAACGACCAGAGATAGCGCCTTGTATCGCTTGCTTGATATCGGCATCGGCTGCGACGATAAAGGCATCTGAACCGCCCAATTCTAAAACGACTTTTTTAAGTGCACCGCCAGCTTCTTTTGCGACAGCTTGTCCTGCTCGTTCAGAACCTGTTAGTGAGACACCTTGTACGCGTGTGTCATTGATAATGGTCGCTGATTGCTCATTGGTTGCAAAGATATTGTTATAAACGCCTTCAGGTACGCCTGCATCTTTAAAGATATCGACGATAATTTCTGCTGTATTTGGACACTGCGGTGCGTGTTTTAGAATAATCGTGTTACCTGCCATAAAGTTCGGCGCGACAAAACGGGCTACTTGGTAATGTGGATAGTTCCACGGCATGATACCTAGTAGCGCGCCTACAGGGTGTTTTTCTACCGATGCTGATCCTGAATCAACTTCAATGGTACTGGTTGCCAGTAGCTGCTCAGCGTTATCTGCATAGTAGCGATAAATATCAGCCACCAGACCAATCTCGCCTTTTGCTTGGGCAACGGGTTTGCCCATCTCGTTTGCGACGATGCGTGATAGCTCATCTTGACGCTCAAGATAGATATCAGCGATTTTATGCAGTAGTGCACTGCGCTCATTTAATGGCACTTTACGCCAGTCTTGATAAGCAGTGTCTGCTTGGTCAATGACGTGTTGGATGTCTTGTTCAGTGGCGGTAGGGTAAGTGGCTTCTATTTCGCCAGTGGCTGGGTTATTAACTTGATAATCGCTCATATTATGTCCTTTATTTTAAAATATTATTGGGTTCAAAATCCATTTGGGTCTATATTTTTATGCGGGTGCTTTTAACTAAAGCTTTTGATTAATGCTTTTAGTTATTGCCTTTGATCGATGGTTTTGGTTGCTGCTGCGTAATACAGTGAATATTACCGCCACCAAAAACAATCTCTCTTGTTCGTACTCCCACTACCTGATGCTGAGGAAAGACTTTTTCAAGCTGCTCGATGGCGAGTGCATCATTTATATCATCATATTGCGGTACGATGACCGCATCATTACAAATCAAAAAATTGGCATATGAGGCGATACAAACATCACCCGTTAGGCGAGGTTTGGCGTCATCAGACTGGACAATGTCATACTCATCAGGCAAGGTCACTGGCTGCTGAGTACAGCACAGCTTATGGACTTTTAGACGTCTGCCTTTTGCATCAGTCATATTTGAGAGCTGATCGTAGGCTTTTTGCGTTGCTTCATAAAACGGATGCTCAGGGTCATCAGTGGATAAGCAAACCACTTCACCAGGGCGCGCAAAGCAAGCGATATCATCGATGTGACCTGTAGTCTCATCAGGGTCGATACCATCATCAATCCAGAGCACTTTTTGGACATTGAGATAGGCTTTTAGCTTGTCCTCGATTTGCTGCTCGCTCAGATGTGGATTGCGCCCCGGGCTTAGCAGACACATACGCGTGGTCAGAACCGTGCCTTCACCATCGACATGAAACGCGCCACCTTCCATGACGAAATCATCCGTTCGATAGCGTGGAATATCTAGCTGTTCACATAGCCGTTCTGCGAGTTTATCATCGTCATCCCATGGCGAGTAGAGGCCATCATAGTCTCCACCCCACGCATTGAACGTCCAATCACAAGCGCGTAGCTCGCCTGCGTCATTGATTAAAAATGTCGGCACGGTATCACGCGCCCACGCATCGTTGCTAGGCATAGAGATAACATCGATATCATCAGGTAAGCTATCGCGGCACTGCTGATAATCGTCAGGATTGACCAGTACGCCAATGTCACAAAACTTGTTAATTGCCAGTGCAACATCAGCATAAGCCCTCTTGGCAGGGACCGCTTGTTGCCGCCAGTTGTCAGCACGGTATGGCCAGACCATCCATACCTTTTGTATTGGCTCAAACTCTGCTGGCATATAAAAGCCATCCTGCTGCGGGGTTGAGTCTGTCAGTAATATAGACATAAAATCACCTTATCGTACACGAGCGACTATAAAAATAGTGAGAGTAAATTAAAGAGACGGATAGCAGGTTAACCGTGAGTCAGCAGCGTGCCATACATCGATGGACGACGGTCACGGAACACACCCCATTGCTGACGATCGATAGCCAGTTGATCTAAGTCAAAAGTGGTACTAATCACTTCGCTAGTATCTGCTGATGCTTCTTTTATGATGTCGCCGCGGACATCAGTAATGAACGAGCTACCATAAAACTGCATCGTACTGTCATTGCCATTTTGGCTGATGGTTTCTGTGCCAATGCGATTGGCTGCAATAACTGGCATCAGGTTGGCGGCAGAATGGCCTTGCATACAGCGCTGCCAATGGCCTTTTGAGTCGATACCGAGTGTTGGCTCATCACCAATGGCAGTCGGGTAAAATAGCAACTCGGCACCCATCAATGCCATGCTACGAGCGCATTCAGGGAACCATTGATCCCAGCAGATACCGACACCAATCTTAGCGTATTTGGTTTGCCAAACCTTAAACCCCGTATCACCAGGGGTAAAATAGAACTTCTCGGCATAAGGAATACCATCTGGTATGTGCGTTTTGCGATAAGTGCCCAGTATCTCACCATCGGCATCGATCACAGTGATGCTATTAAAGAATGTATTGCCTGATTTTTCATAAAAGCTAATCGGTAGTACCACTTCTAACTCTTTCGCTAGTTGTTTAAAGTGATTGATAGCTGCATTATCTTCAACTGAAGTTGCCAGCTTAAAATAATCAAAGTCATGTACTTGGCAGAAGTAGGGCGTCTCAAACAGTTCTTGAAGTAAGATAATATTGGCACCATCATTGGCCGCTTTTTTGACCAAGTCAGTCGCGGTCGCAATGTTTTGCTGGATGTCCCAGCCGCATGTCATTTGCGTAGTCGCCACAGTAACGTTTCGCATGATCTCAATCCTTTTATTAATAGATAATTAATACTACATATAGATGATGATTCGTATTTGCTAACGAACAATTTCTCATCATTCGTTAGTGTATAGCGACAATAGTTAAGCTCATATTGGTCAAGTTTTATCGGCTTAAGCCATCATATAGCCCAATCCTAAGAAGGTCACGACGGACAGTCCTGCACCTAGCATCGCATATGGGAACTGGGTAAAGGCATGCTGCATGGGTGAGCAGCCAGCACCTTGCGCGGCAAGTAATGATGAATCACTAAAGAAACACGCATGACTACCGAATGATGAGGCCGATAACAATGCGCCAATCATAAGTGGTGTGCTCACGCCAAGGGCGAGCGATATTGGGAACACGATAGGCATTGCCAACACGTACAGACCCCAGCTTGATGAAGTGGCAAAGGTTAAGAAGGCCATGACCGCAAAGATAACCGCAGGGAAAATAATAATGGTCATATAAGGCGTGATAGCTTCAATCACATACATGGTCATACCAAGCTCATCGTTGATTGCTTTTAAGAAAAAGCCACCAATAACGGTCGAGAGTGGGTAGAGCATGACTTTAAAGCCTTTAAAGATAGCTTCAACTTGTGTCTCAAAACTTAAGATACCTTGCATCCAGTAGACAACGACAGTCACAAAACAGGTCAATAGGGCCCCGCGTAACAAATCGATTTCAAAGTAAACGGTTGAGACAATCAATAGAATCATCGGAAAAGCAAAGTTAGCGATATTGGCTTTGAAAGACAGCTTACGCTTGGCTTTGACATTTGAAATCAGTTGCTCTTCGACAAATGCTTCAGGAACAGGGTTGCCAGCCTTGGCGCGTTTCTCTGCTTTTTTCATCGGTCCCCAATCGCCCAATATGCCATAAGCAACTAAGAATACAATAAGTAAAGCAAACCAAGCATAGGCCATATAAGGGATAGCGCTGATATAAAGCCCAATGCCTTCGCCATCTGCTGCTACGCCGTTTTCTTCTAGTAGACCTGCAAAGTAGACTGCCCACGTAGAGATAGGTACGATGATACACATAGGGGCGGCGGTCGAATCGACGATATAGGCGAGCTTTTCACGAGAGACGTTATAGACGTCAGTGAGTTTTTTGACGGAAGTTGATACGGCAAGACAGTTCAAATAATCATCGATAAAGACCACAACACCCAAAGCAAATGTGGCCAACAATGACTGACGACGCGACTTGATGATTTTTTGTAGCCATTCACTAAAACCATCTAGGCAGCCACTGATTTCAAGGAGCTGAATTAACCCGCCCATCAGACCACAGACGAGGACAATCCAAATAATAGTCTCGTTGCCCAAGACCATCGACATATTGTCTGCAAAGGGCGAAACCAGATCAAAGGGGTTGAGCATCACAAGGCCAGCGACGCAGCCTGCAATCATAGACTCAAACGGTCGCCTAGAGACGATGGCGGTGACTAATACTAATAATGTGGGTAATAAAGATAAAGCACCCCAAGATTCATCTGGTCCACGGCTCATGGATAGCCAAGCAAAGGCCAGATAGATGACGACGGCTACTATTACGGTGAGAAAGACTCGCTTGTTATGATAGTGCCCTTCGACAGCATCATTGAGTTTCATGTTCATACTTACGCTCCCTGTAGAACCTCATTTTTTAAAACAAACTCTATTCGGTGGTTGATGCTCGACAGCCAGTAGCGAATCAACTTTCTATCGAGCGTCCTATCACAGCAATCCATTACTGTGATAGGTCAAGGCAACAGTAGTTTTTATGATAAAAGCGTTGTCTATGTCGACCGCTCTTATGCATGGTTGGTCATGTATTTACATGCCGGTGGTGTCTTTTAGTGCATACCACCATGAGCCCATGACAGAGTAAGGAACGCGTAGAGCCCTGCCACCTGGGAATGGAATCCAAGGAATCTGTGCAAAGGTGTCAAACTCTTTGGTTTTGCCATTGATGGCATCAGCCAAGATTTGCCCGAACAGATGAGAGCCTGTTACGCCGTGTCCACTATAGCCGTGGGCGAAATATACGCGTTCATGTAGTTTGCCCATTTGCGGCACACGAGAAAAAGACAAGGCAAAGTTACCACTCCACGCGTAGTCGATTTTCACATCGCGCAGCTCTGGGAAAATCTTATTCATATTGGGTCTGATTTTGGCGGTGATATCAGCAGGATCTTGACCGCCGTAAACCGTACCGCCGCCAAACAACATGCGTTTGTCTGCTGAGAGGCGATAGTAGTCAAGAATGTAGCGAACATCTTCGACACAGACATCAGTAGGGAGCAGTTGATCGGCCAAATCACCCAATGGCTCGGTCGCGATAATCTGCGTCGATACTGGCATTACGCGATCAGTCAGCTTAGGAATGACTTTATTGAGATAAGCGTTACCGCATAGAACGGCTTGCTTACAGGTCACTGTGCCAAACTCAGTAATGACTTTAATAGAGTCGTCAGCGTACTCAATATCTACGACTAAGGTGTTTTCATAAATCGTGCCGCCATTTTTTTCGATAGCCGCTGCTTCACCCAATGCAAGGTTTAATGGGTGGAAATGTCCACCTGAATGGTCGATGACGCCGCCCACATAAGCATCTGACTTGATATGCTCTTGAATGCCGTTTTTGTCTAGCATTTCTCGGTCGTGCATACCGTGGCTTTCCCACAATGCATGCGTCTCTTGTAAGTCTTTTAGTTGTCCGTTATTCAATGCTGCAAAGATGTTTTTCTCTTTCAGATCGCAGCTGATATCGTAGTCACTGACAAAGCGGCGAATGATTTTGCCACCGCGAGTCACGAGCTGACCGACGAAGTCTGCGCTTTGTTGACCGTAAGATTTTTTGATTTTCTGCAGGCTGGCATTTAGACCATTGACGATTTGACCACCGTTACGACCTGATGCGCCCCAACCAATCTGTGCGCCTTCAAGCACGACGACCTCATGACCTGTTTCGATAAGATGTAGGGCAGTTGATAAGCCGCTATAACCACCACCCACCACGCAGATTTCTACTTGAATATCGTTTTTAAGCGTTGGTCGGTCAGGCTTAGGGTTGCGACTGGCTGCATAATAGCTGTCAGGGTATTGACCCTTATCCGAGTAATGCGGGATATTGCGCGTGTTGTTAGAAGGTGGGTTTTGGTTCGTTGCCATATTGCTACTTTGATTGCTATTTGGGTTGCTATTTGACATATCAAACATCCTGTAAATAGGTAAGGTATTCAAGGTTGGTCACTTGCTGAGCAAAACGTTTGGCCTCTTGCTTTTTGACCGCAATCAATAGCTCAATCATCTCGCTTGGGAATAGTGAGTCAACCACATCGCTGCTCTCAAATTGACGAATGGCTGAGAGCCAGTCCAACGGTAATGTTTTTAGTTCTGCTGCATCATAAGTAATACTATTAATCGGCTCAGGTGCTTCAAGCTTGTTTTCGATACCATACAGCATACCTGCCAGTACTGCGCTACAAACTAAATAAGGGTTGGCATCTGCGCCAGACACCCGATGTTCGATACGGCGTGCTCTGGTGTCACCGCCAGGGATACGTACAGCTGCGGTGCGGTTCTCATAACCCCATGACACGTTGTTTGGGGCCAATGTACCGGGAGTAAAGCGGCGGTAAGAGTTGACATGCGGTGCAAATAATAAGGTGCAATCTGACATGGTCTTTAGTAGGCCAGCCACTGCATGACGCAACATATCTGAGCCTTCATCTGATCCATCATCGAATACGTTGTTACCATCTTTATCTAATAAGCTGCAATGTACATGAAAGCCATTGCCAGACTGTAGGCCAAAAGGTTTTGCCATAAAGGTCGCGGTAAGCTTGCGACGAGCTGCCACGGCTTTGACCACTTGTTTAAACAAAATCGCGTCGTCAGCAGCTTTTAATGGGTCATCTACGTGTAATAAATTGATCTCAAACTGACCACAACCATTTTCCGCCAGTGCCGCATCCACAGGGATATCAAGCTTTTCACACTGCGCGTAGACTTCATCTAAAAATTCATCGAATTGCAATAGGTCATTGATACTTAAGATGGATGTCTTGTTTAGTCTTAGACCGCTCTTAGGACGGATAGGTGGCTTAGGTGTCTCTCCCTCGGTATAGTCAACCAAATAAAACTCTAGTTCGGTTGCCATCACTGGCGTCAGTCCCAGTGCTTTGAACTTTTTGCTGATGTAGTCCAAAACGTGGCGGGCATCACCGTAGTAAGGCTCATTGTCTTCCGTATATAGCCAAATAGGTAGTAGCGATGAAGGGGCACTGGTATTGAGAAGCGGATAAGCAGCACGACCAGTTGGACGGGCAATGGCATCGATATCACCATTGCACTGCGAAGACTCGATGACATCAGCGCCCCATATATCGACACCTAAGATTGACAGAGGTAAGCGAATTGCGCCGTTTTCTGCTTTTTCCATTTGATCAAAAGGGATGCGCTTACCACGAAGTAAGCCATTGATATCTCCTGCGGCAACATAGACATACTCTGTGCTGTTTGCAGATCTGACCATTCCATTGGTTGTCATCATGTCTGTTCTTCCTATGAATTTGTAGAATTACTGGGTTTGTTACTGCTACTACGTTTTGGCTGTGGTGTCAAAATTCTCTGCTAGTGGCATTTATAACGAACACTTAATAAATAAGTATTTGATGAATGACGGGTTGAATCTTAAGTGTTTGTACTACTGCTAAATTTTTTATCAATGATATTAGTAACTTATAGACTGTGCTCTTAGGCGTTTTCATTCAGTCTAAAAGTTAAAATATGTTGGTTATCATTGCTGCTGACTTTTAATATATGGATGAAAACTATAATTGTCAATTTTTATTTAAAATTATCTTAAAATAACTCAAATTCGGGTTTTTAGTATAAATATCGATATTAATGAAGTTTATAGTTTACATTTTACGAGGCGTTGTGTTAAATTTTAGCTAAATAAGGGATTAGACAACATAGACAACATAGACAGCCTAGGTCTAGTTGTTATAACGAGGGAAGATGATATGAAAAATTCCAGACCTATTATTGCTATTGTGTCTTGTCATAAGATGGTTGACGGACAGCCAGCACAGGCGGTATATCAAAAATACATCGATGCAGTAAACTTTTATGGTGGCAATCCTATATTGCTGCCAAATACAGCTGCCGATAGCGAAAACTTCGATGCCCTGCTCGAAATAGCAGATGGAATTTTATTGACTGGTAGTTATAGCAACGTCGCTCCAAATCGATATGGCGCGACGCATACCGAAGCCAAACAAGATCTAGGCCGTGATGAGCTGAGCTTCAAGTTATTGGCTTATGCAGACGAAAAAAACATTCCGCTGTTTGCAGTGTGTCGAGGCTTGCAAGAGATGAATGTTCATTTTGGTGGCACGCTATATCCTGATTGGCGTGATATCGATGGGTTCTATGAGCAGCATTTAGAAGACAATACCCAGCCGCTTGAGGTGCAATATCAGCCCATACATGATGTCATCATTCAACCTCAAGGAAGGCTAGCAGCATTTGGTGAAAAGTGGCACGTCAACTCATTACACAAACAAGCCATCAATAAAGTAGGCGAGCGTTTATTCGTCGAAGCGTTAGCGCCTGATGGCTTGGTTGAGGCTATCAGCTTGTTACAACATCCATTTATGATTGGTGTACAATGGCATCCTGAGCTAAATTATGCGCAAGATAGCTTGTCCAAATTTCTATTCACGGAATTTATTCACCATGCCAGAGAACCACAAACCGAGTAGCACAACTAAAAGTAAGGCAGAAACTGCTGTCACTGATAGTGATAACATTGAGAACGATGTTGATAGTGTCGATGACAAAGATGTAGCTGATGTTGATATTGATATTGATATTGAAATAGATGATATCGATGATGATGAATTGAATGATTCTGAAACAGCGTCGACTTCTGAAGCAGATGAATCGTTGAAAGAAGACATTGGCAAAAAGATTAACCAGCTGCGTCTAGCAAAAGGTTATTCGCAACGTAAATTGGCAAAACTGTCAGGGTTGACGAACACGTCTATCAGCTCGATTGAGCGCAATAAGGTCAGTCCAGCGGTCAATACGTTAAAGGCGATTTTGACAGTATTGGGTTCTGATCTGACTACGTTTTTTAGTGACGAGTGGAAAGAGCCAAAGGCTAGAGTAATCGTAACGCCAAAAGATCTATTAGAGCTCAATGAACCCAATAGCAAAGTGTCACTAAAGCAGGTCTATAACTGTAGCAGGACAAGGAACTTAGGGTTCTTAATCGAGACCTATCAGCCAAATAGCTCAACAGAAGAAAAAATCGCTCACGAAGGCGAGGAGATTGGTACGGTCATCGAGGGTAAGATTATTATCCGTATCGAAGACAGTACCTATTTACTAAATCAAGGTGATAGCTATGTGATTGATACCATTCAACCGCATACTTTTATTAATCCTACCGATAGCATCACCCGTATCGTAAGTGCCCATACACCGACGACTTATTAAACCTATAGTCAGCGAACCACTAAACCGCTACGGTGTTACCCTCCCTAGAGGTACTACAAGTACAATCTGCGGTCGGCTGCCTTGTAGCTGTTTTAGATTTCTGTGACTATAAGCTAAATTTCGTTAGGCTTAATATTGCCTAGTGATGATTGAACAAAAAAGGCTACTTCCATTTTAGAAGTAGCCTTTTTTTGATTATAAAATTACGTAACGAATGAAACGCTTAGCTTATAGCTGTTGATTGTCTTCTGTCGTATCTACCGTATCGACATTATCCGTTACCTTCGATTTTTCTTTGGTTAGCTTTATTTTTGGATTTTTAGCAACAGGTTCGATATTTTTTACAGCGACATTTAGGGCAGGTTTAGATGCTTTTTTCAGACTGCGTTTGATGCGTCGAACTGCGATAGCATCTGCTTCGGCTTGTTCTTCGGCAAGCGCCGCATCATGTAAGCTTTGATAGACTTCAAGCGTCTTTTCAATCATCTCACGCATGGTGAATTTGTTGGTCATTTCAGGACGTGTGACACTTTCTAGCTGGTTTCTAACTGCTTTACAAAGCGCATTGGCATTGTACTTTTTTACCAGTCCTTGCGGGTAGAGTGGTTGTAAAATCTCGCTAAAGGCAGCTTGATCCCAACCAATAACGGGCGTACCTAGATGTATGGCTTGTAGGGCATTGATACCGATTGACTCGGGCTCATTGGCAAGTGCCATGACGATATTGGCCGCCGATAGCCATTCTCGCATATCATTACGCTTGCTGCCCACATAGGTAATACGTTCAGCTAAGCCTAAGCTGTTGGTGCGTTGGCGGAAATCTTCATGAGCGACATCGCCGTCTTTATAGTCTTCATCCATAATAATGACGTGAATATTGGGGAATTGCTCTTGCAGGTTACCCAATATATCTATCAGCCACTCTTGCCCGTACTCATTACCGATGACCGTTGGGAATACGAGCCATTTTTTGTGCTCAAGCTCAGGGTATTCAGCGAAGGTATGACGCAACCAGTAGACTGAAGGATTGTGACGATAGGGGTAGCGCCGAGTGTCGATACCGCGATAGATACGCGTGATGACTTTAGGATCTACGTCTTCGATACGCAGTCCTTTTTTTAAGTATTGAGTGACACTATCAGATACGGTGATTATCGTATCAACATTGAGTAGAGCTTGAGAATATTTATTAATTGGATAAAAACCATACATGGTCGAGACCAGTTTGGGAAAACGTCTGACACGTGCGCGGCGCAGTGCCAAATGCAATATCCATGCAGGAGTACGCGAATGTACATGAATGACATCAGGTTCGTACTTTTCTATCAAATGCCGTAGTGCAGAGACTTGCAATAGCGATAGCCAAGACTTTTTATTCACATGTAGCTGATGGTAAATATTGCCATCACGTTTGAGACGTCTAACCAAGTCATTGTCTTCATCGGCACTCGAGACAATGATAGAGGTATGCTCATTTTTGACCAATGCTCGCCCAAGATGAAAAATGCCGCGCTCGGATTCATCATGCTTTAGAGACGACAGTAAGCGCATAACTTTCATAATAGCGTTGGTCACCGGTTAGTAATATCAATTTGCTATTGTCAGTTAAAAGCGATTAAAACTCAACCATCAAGATAAAAAGATGAGGTCAGATAGGTGGTTTTTAGACTATATAAGCGTAAGATGTGGATTAATTAATAAGCACCAACAGCCATTAGCGTCGTTTTTGTAAATGCTCAGCATTGGGTAGTACTTGTTTTTCACTCAAGTATTTCCAGTAGCGCTGCGGGAGATATTGCTTATGCAGCTTAGGGTTTTTGCGCTCTTTGATATTGACGTTGGTAAAGTAGCCTTGCCAGAATTTTTGATAGCGCTGCTCATCAGGACTATGGATGCTGGCAGGATTGCGTAGTACCGCATCATCGAGGTCGGTGATTGTTTGCAGCTTTGCTGGACATGATGGCGTACTATTACTCTTATCATAATAGATGCCATAGCCTCGCGTTAGATCGTAGATCGCCCAGTGCTGATCTTGATAGCGCTGTCGAAAGTGCTCTCCGATTAATGGCAGTACATTAAAATCAGGCTCTACACGTGCAAAATAAATATCATCAGTTGTATGCTCAAAACGTACAAACGCCTCCATACGATGTTTCTCACGGCCGACCGATTTGACCGTTTGCACCAGCTCAAGCACGTCCAAATTACCCAAATCCTGCATGATCTGACGACTAGGGTAGTCGATGGCGTATTTGACCACGCGGAACAATGTCGTACCGATATTATCCTTCTCTGATAAGAACCCCCACAAGATGTTTCGCATGCCTGAGCGACCCAATAAGGTATTTAATTTAAGCAACACGCGCTCGGCTTTATCCTCATCAGTTGCCACGCTAGTCGCCTGAGCGATGAGTGATGGTACATAGCAATCTTGCGCGGTTAGTTTCAGTGATATATCGTTTTGTAGACGATTGGCATAGACATAAAACACCGCACTCAGCCAACCTTCAAAGCTAGGCTCATACAGTACAATGCTAGGCGTCAATTGACCGACAGCGTAAGAGTCATTTTGCACAAGTGCTGACATGTTTTATCCTAAATTTCTATCATACATAAATACAGTAGCCAGATGGCCACTTTCTCTAGCACCCACTATCTAGAGCCATTCTAAAATAAAGCCAACTGCCCAGTACGCTGATCGTTAAACTTGGTCTGCGTTTGAGCCAATACATACTGACGGAAATTATCGCGCGTTAAATGAGCAAGGTGTTCGTTTTTGCCAGTGGTCGCGATGAAGTATTTAGCACGGTTGACCGCAGCGCCCATCTTTTTTAGATGGTATAGCGTCAATTGATTGAACTTACGTGCTTTGACGATTTTTTTAGCAGTCTTTGTACCGATACCTGGGATACGCACGATCATCTCATAAGTTGCTGTCTGAATATTGACTGGGAAATGCTCACGATGGCGTATTGCCCAAGCCAGTTTTGGATCGCAGTCTAAATCTAAAAATGGCGATTCTGGCTCCACAATCTCATGCGCGCCAAAACCATAAAAACGCATTAACCAATCTGCCTGATACAGACGATTCTCCCGCACCATCGGCACAGGCGTTCCAATCGCAGGCAAACGATTATCAGAGAGCATAGGTACATAACCTGAGTAATAGACACGCTTGAGATCATACGTTTTGTAAAAGTGACTCGACAGCTGAATCACCTGCAAGTCAGTCTCGTTACTCGCACCAACGATCATTTGGCTGGTCTGACCTGCTGGCGTGAACTTAGGCGCTTTTTTATGAGTTTTACGGCTCTCACGAATAGTAATGATTTCTTCTTTTACCGTCTCCATTGGTGTTTTTAATTGGTCATGTGATTTTTCTGGTGCAAGCAAAGCCAATCCTGATTTGGTCGGAATCTCGATATTGACACTTAAACGATCAGCATACAGCCCTGCTTCTAGTAGCAGCTCCTTTGATGCACCTGGGATGGTCTTTAGATGGATATAGCCATTGAACCGCTCGCGGGTACGCAGTAGTTTAGCGACTTCGACCAGTCGCTCCATTGTATAGTCGCCACTTTTAAAAATGCCCGAGCTGAGAAATAGCCCTTCGATATAGTTACGGCGATAAAACTGCATGGTCAAGTCGACGACTTCTTCGACACTAAAAGCAGCGCGCGGCGTGTCATTGCTCTTACGCGAGGTGCAATAAGCACAGTCGTAAATGCAGTGATTGGTCAAAAGAATCTTTAGCAGACTGACGCAGCGACCATCTTCGGTATAGCTGTGACAGATACCTGTTGCTGAGGCATCACCTAGTCCGCCGCCTTGGTTTTTGCGAGTACCAGCGGAAGATGAGCAAGAGACATCATACTTGGCAGCATCAGCCAAAATATTGAGTTTGCCCTGTAATCTTTCATAATTGATGTTTGCCATAAGTCGCGTTTTACCAATTAATTATTGAGAGACTATTTTACCAAAATTATCGCTAAGTCATTGTATTTATAGGTGAAGTTAGAATGATATGCGACAACGGTTGTCGTCACAAAAATCTGAATTTTTGGCTATGATTTGAGTTTATATAAAGATTTTTTCAGCTAATAATCCAACCACCAATCCGCCAACAATACCTGCAATACCGAGTAGTAGGAGAGGGATGGCTAGTATCGTGAATACCTGTGCTTGGCTTTTTTGAATCTCAATAAAGTGCTTGTTTAAATCAACATCTGCCAACGGTAGCGCGCCTCCTATCATTGCTTGAAACATTGAGGTACTTGAACCTGGTACTAACTTCAATTCGTAATGACCCGCTCCCGCCTTAAAAGTAAAAAGCTCCATTCTTCCAGTATCAAAACTGTTTGAGCGCGGAGACAGTATTGAGCGGTTAAGCTTAATTTCTTTATCAGTAGCGGTATTGAGAATATGTTGTCTAAACTGGGTAAGCGGCGTTTTTTTGAAGAGAGGGCCTTTGTGCCAGATTGCATAAACGCCTGATTTTGAGACAGTGAAACTACCTGCATTATCGTTATATGGTAGTGTCAATAATATGACGCCATTGAATGCATTGCTAAACAGTTTTATCGCTTTAAAAACAATAAATATGCCAATAAGAATAAGGATGAATAGAAGTATTCTAATGGACAGGATGCTCATTCTTCATCTTCCTTAGTGATAAAGAGCTTAATAATAACGTGGTATAGCCGATACAAGTACAAGGCTCATTTTTCAGATTAACAAACGTTTATTTGTATCACAATAAGTTGGCTATTTTTCAAAAAAAGGTCTTGTTGACTAGATAGCTAGTTCACAAGACCTTTTACATATACCGATAACCGTTAAATAATAATATGCGACAGTTTAATGTTTACTGAACCTTGGCACGTATGACGACGGTTTTGGCTGCATTGGCATCAAAGTTCACCAAGTTCCATTTCAGACCAGAGTAGTTTTCCTGGACAACCACAGTATTGCCAACCTGCTGAATAGTTTGATAGCTGTCTCCACCGGTGGTAGCAAGCGTCGGCAGAGGACTATTCAACGAGACTAACTGGACGCCACTTGGTAATGAGATCATGGCGTTGATGTCATTAATCGGCTGTGCTGTAGTGTTGGTATAAGTGGTGTGATACTCGATCACATCGCCTGGGGCAATATGATTGGCAGGAACGGCAACTTCACGTCCATCAGCATTTTTTAAAATTTTCATCACTTTAGTATTGGCATTGACCACGCCAGGCGTACTAAAGGTAGGGGTCAGTTGCAACGTATCTAAAGTTGTCGTCGTGGTCGTTACTTGATTGGTCACTGGCTGCTGCATAATCACTGGCGGGGTGACGTTGGTTGTGACAGGTAGCACTTGCGTCACGCTGCTGGCAGGCGTAGTAATCACATCTACTTTAGTGACTTTATTGGTAATAGAGTTAGTCACTGGTACGCTAGTAACGGTCGTCGTACCTTGGACAACAGGAGACTGACGCACGACATAGCGTGGCACAGTAGTCACCTGAGTTACCGCGTACGGCATGCCATCCTGCATGGTGATACCGTTTGGCGTTGCCGTAATCGTAGCAGTTTTGCCATCAGAGTATTGCTCGACCACTGTGGTGCTACCGCTCGCAGATGAGCTAATAGCAATCTCAGGGGCAGCATTGGCCGATGTTGCGGCCAATACGATACCTGCTAGCAATGCAGACATAGCTGCATTTTTTGCCATAGTTGTTTTAGTAGTTGACGCTTGAAAACCATCGTTCGTAATCATAAAAGACTCCTCAAAAATAATAGTAAGTAATACAACAATAGATAATGCTTAGATAAACAAAACCCCCGCTAAATGACACCGAAAAATATGCCAAATAACGAGGGTAGTAGTGCTGATATTAGCCTATGTATGCGAGCAGACCATCATTATTTTTAGTAAGAGCGCAGCAGTGTTAACTTGCATAGAAGTTATTCAATCTTAACTATTTCTTATTGAATAAACTTAATATTGAAGCTGTTGTGCACTCAAACTCAAATAATTATGCGCCAAAACAAATCATGGATAAAAGCAGCATTGTGTAACCGAAACGGTATAAATGCTATCTATGTGTAGTACAGCTTTCATCTATGGAGTCGCATAACTAAGTAATCAGGCGCAATCATTGTCATCGAAGCTGCTATCTAAAAGTCATTTCTCAAACTATTTACAATTGAGAGTATCCAGTTTATAGATTAGAACGCAGTGTAGTTATTAAGTGTAGCTATTAGTCGTATATAACTTTCATAACTTCATATTCAACGACGCCCTTTGGCGTTTCGATGCGTACTTCGTCGCCTTCGAATTTACCAATCAGACCGCGAGCAATTGGTGAGTTGACTGAGATTTTGCCAGCTTTAAAGTCAGCCTCATCATCGCCAACGATTTTGTACTGTTTCTCTTCTTCGGTGTCCATGTTTTCGATCACGACGCTGACGCCAAACACGATACGGCCTTCTTTTGGCAGTGTCGAAGGATCGATGACTTGAGCGCCGCCAAGTTTGGCTTCGATGTCACGAATACGTGCTTCACAAAAACCTTGTTGCTCACGGGCAGCATGGTATTCAGCATTTTCTTTCAAATCGCCGTGTTCGCGTGCTTCAGCAATCGATGCTGTGATGCGTGGACGGTCGACACTTTTTAGCTGTTTTAATTCGGCTTCTAGAGCCGCGTGTCCTTGCGGAGTCATTGGGTAACGTTGCATGTTTTTTCCTTAAACCAATAACACCACACCACCTCATAATGAGATGGTGTCAGTGTTGTTGCAATGGATATAAAATATAAAAGAGTGATAATTAAGACGATGTAATGAACAAGTTGGCCATCATTTATGAGTGTATCTCACCTCAATTCAAGCATAGGCGCACTTAAGCTTACGTAATAAAAAGCATAGTCGCAATTTAGCCACTATGCTTTTTAGGTCTATCACGGTAAAGGTATCGTTCCTCAAGCATGGTTGGCTATATTTAAAGCAAACAACGATACTTGAGTGAGCTTTTAGGCAAGCCTAACGGTTATGCTTAATCTACTGAAATTATTCAGCCACGTCAATAGACTTTGCTTGCTCATGCAAATCTTGTAACTTATAGACATCAAACGGTAAGTCAATCGCATAAGATTTGCAGACGGCATCAGCGGCACCTAACGTGGTGACGTAGAATACTTTGCCCTGTAGCGCACTACGGCGAATAGAGAACGAATCCTCTTGTGCTTGCTTACCTTCAGTAGTATTGATGATAAGGTCGATTTTGCCGTTTTTCAAGGCATCAACGATATGAGGGCGACCTTCAGTAACTTTGTTGATTTGCTGACTTTCGATACCAGCGTCGCTCAGTACTTTTTGCGTGCCAGTGGTCGAGACAATCTTAAAGCCAAAGTCTGCAAGCTGACGAGCAATCGGAGCGATTTGGGCTTTGTCACTGTCACGAACTGAGATAAAGACCGTTTTTGTCTCGCCTTCAGTCGGTAGACCTGGCAGACGCTCGTTACTACCGATAATGGCCTTGTAGAATGCTTCGCCAAAGGTTTTGCCTACGCCCATAACTTCGCCCGTTGATTTCATCTCAGGACTCAAGATTGGGTCAACACCTGGGAACTTAGCGAATGGGAATACCGCTTCTTTGACCGCATAGAATGCTGGGACAATCTCAGTGGTAAAGCCTTGATCTTTAAGCGAAGTACCAGCCATGCAGCGAGCAGCAACCTGTGCTAACGAAGTACCGATACACTTAGAAACGAACGGTACTGTACGTGCAGCACGTGGGTTCACTTCTAGGATATATACGGTTTCGCCTTTTACTGCGAACTGTACGTTCATCAGACCGATAACGCCTAGCTCTTTTGCCATGGCGACTGTTTGTGCGCGCATCACATCACATAACTCTTTAGACAGTGAGTATGGTGGTAGTGAGCATGCTGAGTCACCTGAGTGAACGCCAGCCTGTTCAATATGCTGCATGATACCGCCAATGACGACATCAGTACCATCACATACACAGTCTACGTCAACTTCGATAGCATCATCTAAGAAGCGATCTAGTAGGACAGGCGCTTCGTTTGACGCTTGTACCGCAGTACGTAGGTAATGTCTTAACTCGTCTTCGTTGTAGACGATTTCCATCGCGCGGCCACCTAACACATAAGATGGACGTACAACCAATGGATAGCCTACATCTTTTGCTTTAACCAAGCCGTCTTCTAAGCTGGTTGCTAGTGCGTTTGATGGCTGTACTAGGTTTAGCTGCTGAATCATGTGCTGGAAGCGCTCACGGTCTTCGGCACGGTCGATTGCATCTGGGCTAGTACCTATGATTTTAACGCCTGCTGACTCTAGTGCACGAGCAAGTTTCAATGGTGTTTGACCACCGAACTGTACAATCACGCCATCAGGGTTTTCAATACGAACAATCTCTAGCACGTCTTCTAATGTGATTGGCTCAAAGTATAGACGGTCAGAAGTGTCATAATCGGTTGAAACCGTTTCAGGGTTACAGTTGACCATGATGGTCTCGTAACCATCTTCACGCATGGCAAGCGCTGCATGTACACAGCAGTAATCAAACTCAATACCTTGGCCGATACGGTTAGGACCGCCACCGATAACCATGATTTTCTTTTTGTCTGTTGGGTTGGCTTCACATTCGCTATCGTACGTCGAGTACATATAAGCCGTGCTAGTAGCAAACTCTGCTGCACAGGTATCGACACGCTTATAGACTGGATAGACGTTTAGATCCCAACGCTTTTTGCGTAGCTGCTTTTGTGAGATACCAAGCAATTTAGCCAAACGCAAATCTGATAAACCTTTACGTTTAAAGCTACGTAGATTTTTCTCGTTCAATCCGCCAAAACCAAGTGATTTTACGGTGGCTTCTGTTTTAACGATGTCTTCGATCTGTACCAAGAACCATGGGTCAATCTTGGTAAAGTTAAACACTTCATCGACACTCATACCGACGCGGAATGCATCAGCAACGTAGTAGATACGCTCAGGTGTTGGAATGGTTAGGCGGTTGATGATTTCGCTACGTGCTTTTTCGGCGCTTACCTTTGATAAGTCAATTTGCTCGTCAAAGCCATCCGCACCTGTTTCCATGCCGCGCAATGCTTTTTGCATCGACTCTTGGAAGTTACGACCAATCGCCATCACTTCACCGACCGATTTCATCTGAGTCGATAGGATGTTGTCTGCTTGTGGGAATTTTTCGAAGTTAAAACGAGGTATCTTGGTGACGACATAATCAAGCGCAGGCTCAAAGCTGGCTGGCGTTTTGCCACCAGTGATGTCGTTTTGCAATTCGTCTAGCGTGTAACCAATGGCCAGTTTTGCTGCGATTTTGGCAATCGGGAAGCCAGTGGCTTTTGAGGCTAGGGCAGACGAGCGAGATACACGTGGGTTCATCTCGATGACGACCATGCGACCGGTATCAGGGTTGATACCGAACTGGACGTTTGAGCCGCCTGTTTCAACACCGATTTCACGCAGTACTGCTAATGACGCATTACGCATGATTTGGTATTCTTTGTCGGTCAGGGTTTGTGCTGGTGCGACGGTGATTGAGTCGCCTGTATGAACACCCATTGGGTCAAAATTTTCGATGGCACAAATGATGATGCAGTTGTCGTTTTTGTCACGAACCACTTCCATCTCGTACTCTTTCCAACCAATCAATGATTCATCGATGAGTAGCTGATGGTTCGGAGACAAGTCAAAACCGCGCTCACAGATTTCAATGAACTCATCGCGGTTATAAGCGATACCGCCGCCTGAACCGCCCATGGTGAATGATGGACGAATGATACACGGATAGCCCATTTTTTCTTGAGTCGCAAAGGCTTCTTCCATGGTTTCAGCGGTTTCAGCGCGAGGACACTCAAGGCCGATACGCTTCATGGCTTTATCAAATAAGTTGCGGTCTTCTGCCATCTCGATTGAGTCTTTGGTCGCGCCAATTAACTCGCAGTTATACTTGGTCAATACGCCGTGCTTATCTAGCTCTAGCGCACAGTTTAGTGCTGTCTGTCCGCCCATCGTTGGCAAGATTGCATCTGGACGCTCTTTGGCAATAATTTGCTCAACGGTTTGCCAAGTAATCGGCTCGATATAGGTCGCGTCAGCCATGACAGGGTCGGTCATGATGGTCGCAGGGTTTGAGTTGACCAAGATGACGCGGTAGCCTTCTTCTTTTAGTGCTTTACACGCCTGTGCGCCTGAATAGTCAAACTCACATGCTTGGCCGATGACGATAGGGCCTGCGCCAATGATAAGAATGCTTTTTATGTCGGTACGTTTTGGCATAATATTTTTAAGTCCTATTTTGGCGGGTTGGGATTTTAAGATGTTTTATATTATTAGCAAAAGTTAAAAATAATAGAAAAATTCGGGCTTAATGATCGTGGATGCCATTAGAAGTATGTTTTATCTAAGAAAATAGCATCTGTTTCACTTAACGTTAATTTTTTCAAAAGCCCTATCTAAACAAGTTAAGAACTCTTTAAATTCATCCAATGAGTATGAATAGTTAGACAATCCGATTTCTAATACATGTTTAAGGACGTCAGAAGACTGTTCTAGGGATAACTCAGCGTTTTTAGCTAAAAGCTCAGCAAACTCTCCTAGTTCACTAATAGTAAAGCCGTATTCATACCTTGCTATTTCTATATCCTCCAACATTATTTTAATAATGTCTGAGTCCAGAGTGCTGTCATGTATTCCTGGAATATCAGAAACAATATCTTTTAATAAATCAAATGGAAGGTTTATATTAAAATCATCTAAAAGAATGAATGCAAAGTACCAACGTTGTTTAGCAGATAGCTTTAATAGTTTTCGTAAGTATTGAGTCTGAAAGTCTTCTAGAAAAATGTTCCATGATTTCTTAAATTTTTGCTTGTTCTCATCACTCATTTTTTTAGAAAACGCTTTATGATCTGATAAAGCATTTTCTAATTTGGTATCATTTTTCTCACTTAAAAAACTAGAGAAAAAGTTCACGCCTTAGCCTTCGCCATCATATCCGCAAACTTATCAAATAATGGCGCGCAGTCATGTGGACCAGGGCTGGCTTCTGGGTGACCTTGGAAGCTAAATACAGGCTTATTAGTCAGCTCGATACCTTGGTTAGTACCATCGAATAATGAGCGATGAGTAGATTTGACGTTGTCAGGTAGCGTGTCTTCATCAACTGCAAAACCATGGTTCTGACTGGTAATCATAACCGTGCCAGTCGCTAGATCTTGTACTGGATGGTTGGCACCATGATGGCCCGTTTTCATTTTGATGGTATTTGCACCGCTAGCCAGACCAATCAGCTGATGGCCTAAGCAAATGCCAAACGTTGGCACGTCAGTTTGCTCAATGATGTGGCGTACCGCATTGATAGCGTAATCACAAGCTGCAGGGTCACCAGGGCCGTTTGATAAGAAGATGCCATCTGGGTTCATTGCTAGCACATCAGCGATAGGGGTCTGTGCTGGTACAACCGTTACGTGACAACCGCGGTCGACGAGCATGCGTAGGATGTTTGTTTTGCTACCGAAGTCATAAGCGACGACGTTGTATTTAGAATCGATGTGAGTGCCGAGTTGCTTAAAGAAGCCGCCAGTACCGCTATCATGACTACCAGGGATATCACGGTTGAGTAGGGTGTCTGACAGATCCCAGGTACCTGCTGTCCACTCGAAATTCTCTTTAGTGCAGCATTCTTTTGCCAAGTCCATGCCCTTTAGACCTGCAAAGCCTTTTGCTAACTCAATCGCTTTTTGCTCATCGTCGCTACTGATAGTCTCGCCGTTTGAGGCAGTCATGATACAGCCGTTCTGTGCACCTTTATCACGCAATAGACGTGTTAGCTGACGCGTATCAATTTCAGCGATAGCCACTGTCTCATTACGCTGTAGATAGTCGCTGAGTGATTCTGAGTTACGGAAGTTAGAAGTTGCCATGGTGGCATCACGGATGATCAGACCGTCTGCCCATACTTTGTGGCCATTGCCAGATTCGGTGTCCTCGGCGTTGGTGCCTGTATTACCGATATGAGGGTAAGTCAAAGTCACCAGCTGGCGGGCATAACTTGGATCGGTTAGGATTTCTTGATACCCTGTCATGGCTGTGTTAAATACCACTTCACCAATACGATGACCTAGGCTGCCGATACTGACACCGCGAAAGATTGTACCGTCTGCTAGTGCCAAAATTGCTTGTATTTCTGCCGATGAATTCAAGGATTGCCTCCGCTGTTATTGGTGAGTGCCATCATGTTTTGTTGGTCTAAAATTGCTCCGTATCCTTTTATTTACGGCATTTGACTGTTGTCATATAAAGGTAAAAAAAGGGCGATACACAAAAATTTTCCACAAAAAAGCGAGAAGACATTATTGATGAAAACTACAAAACCCACTAGATAGTGAATAGGTAACTTGCATCATGTCCGCTCGCTTAGGCACAGATTTTGCGTATTATATACAAAATAGAAGGTTATAGCTAGCCGATTTACTGGATTAATAGTCATTTCATGGCTAATAATGAGGACTTTATAAAGATATTGACTTTATAAAATAGCCTAAGCAGATATTGACTACTTTCTCTTTTATCGAATTCGACATCAAGCGTGTATTAATAGCGCTGGATTTTCGCAGTTGGCTTTGCCACAATGGACAGCGCAGCGCTAGACCCAATTTTTATAATCGTTTGTTATAACAATAATGAAGATGACAAGGAGTCGTTATGATTTATCAGTATTTAGACAAAACCCCTGAGTTTGCCGCACCATTTAACGGTTGGGTAGCAGACTCAGCGCAAGTGATGGGCGATGTGTATTTAGGCCATCAAGCCAATATTTGGTTCGGTGCAGTGATACGCGGTGACAACGATCGTATCCATATCGGTGACTATAGTAATGTGCAGGAAAACAGTGTGATTCATACTGATGCAGGTATTGAGGTGAAAATCGGTAATTACGTGACTATCGGTCATCTGGCTATGTTACATGGCTGTGAAGTCGGTGATAACAGTCTGATTGGCATTGGTGCTGTGGTACTTAATAATGTCAAAATTGGTAAAAACTGTCTGATAGGGGCGAAAGCCTTGATTACTGAAGGTCAGGTTATTCCAGATAACTCGCTAGTGATGGGCGCGCCTGCAAAAGTGGTCAAGACGCTAACAGATGAGCAAGCCGCCATGCTAAAAATGTCAGCGCTACATTATGCTGAGCGTTGTCAGAAATTTAAAACAGGCTTAACAGAAATAGCGATGCCTGATTAAAGGTAAATAAACGAGTTAAGTTTAAATAGATAGACGGTAGGGCGCATACTTATTTCATTGATAGACTGTTCAATTAATACGGTCAGCCTTAGTAGATAACTGTACCCAATTTTATTAAACAATTCATATTTTTTCGCAACCAACGATAAGGTCTCACCATGCAGGCAAATCAAGCACAAACAAAACAAAAACAACTGGCACTATTTGATTTAGATCATACATTACTTGATGTCGATAGCGATTATCTCTGGGGTGAGTATATCGTAAAGCATGACCTTGTCGATGAGGCGCAGTACCGTACTGCCAATCAGAAATTTTATAATGACTATATTGAAGGCACGCTAGACGCGACAGAGTACAATGAATTCGTCGCGCAGTTTTTAAGCAGTCTGCCGCTTGATAGACTGGATGAGCTAAGAGAAGACTATATCAAAAGCGAAATCGAGCCACATATTCGCCCAAAAGCGATGGAAGCATTATGTCAGCACATTGAGCAAGGACACGATGTGGTGATTATTTCTGCGACCAATGATTTTGTAGTATCGGCTATTGCCAAGCGTTTTGGCGTGGAAGAAGCCAATGTATTGGCGACGCCGCTAGAGATCAAAGACAATCGCTATACAGGTAAGCTAATTGACAGACCAAACTTCCAAGCGGGCAAGATATACCATTTGGATAAATGGCTAAATAAACAGCAAGCCTCTGGCATCACGTTTGAAAAAACGTATGCGTATTCAGATTCTAAAAATGATATTCCGTTACTCGAATGGGCTGATGTGGCCGTTTGCGTATCACCTGATGATGCGTTACATGCGCATGCTTTGGCACATCGCTGGGCAGTAGAAGATTGGTCAATATAGACTGTCCAATCTAATAATAGTAGCAACATTGGCAATAGTATTAATTAGTGAACCGTTTAGTCTCAATCTCATTTAAAATAGCGCCACATTCGTTATTTATTTTTATTAGAAAAACAGGAACATTTATGGAAATCAATCCGTATCAAGAGCAAATTAAAGACTTATCAGAGCGTGGGCAGGATTTGCGGAGGTATCTTTGACTTCGATGGTAAGCAAGAACGCTTAGAAGAAGTCAATTTGGAATTAGAAAACCCTGAGCTATGGAACGATCCAGAGCGCGCGACCAAAATCAACAAAGAAAAAAGTCACCTTGATGGTGTCATCGATGTGGTGGTTTCTCTTGAGACGACACTAGAAGACGCGTCTGCTATGCTAGAGTTGGCAGTTGAAGCAGAAGATGAGTCCTTGCTAGCCGATGTGCAGAGCGAGCTAGACAGTGCTGAGAAACGCGTTGCTGATTTAGAATTCCGCCGAATGTTTAGTGGTGAGATGGATCCAAATAACTGCTACTTGGATATTCAGTCAGGCAGTGGCGGCACCGAAGCGCAAGACTGGGCTGAAATGCTGCTGCGCATGTATACACGCTGGGCAGAAGCACATGGCTTCAAAGTAGATGTGATTGAAGTGTCATCAGGCAGCGTGGCTGGCATTAAGTCGGCAACCATTGAGATCAAAGGCGATTATGCCTTTGGTTGGTTGCGTACCGAAATTGGTGTCCATCGTCTAGTACGTAAATCACCATTTGATAGTAATAATGGTCGTCATACGTCGTTTGCTGCGGTGTTTGTCTCGCCTGAGATTGACGACAACGTCGAGATTGATATCAATCCTGCGGATTTGCGTATCGATACCTATCGCTCATCTGGGGCGGGTGGTCAGCACGTAAACACGACAGATTCTGCGGTACGTATTACCCATGAGCCGTCGGGCGTGGTAGTGACCTGTCAGAATGAGCGTAGTCAACATGGTAACAAAGCCACGGCGATGAAGATGCTACGTGCTAAGCTGTATGAGTTAGAAATGCAAAAACGTATGGAATCACAGCAAGCGGTTGAAGACGGTAAGTCTGATGTCGGCTGGGGCAGTCAAATTCGCTCGTACGTGCTCGATGACTCACGTATTAAAGACTTGCGTACGGGTGTTGAAACCTTTAACACTGGTGCGGTGCTAGATGGTGACCTCGATCAGTTTATCGAGGCGAGTCTAAAAGCAGGACTGTAAAAGGCTGTTTTAAACAAGCAGCCGTTTTAAAATAGTAACCAATATTTAATTAAGGAAAATTATGCCAAGCGTTAATAATTATTTTGATGATAAAGTGACTTCTATTGCTTTTCAAACGGCTACCAAGCCTGCGACTGTCGGCGTCATGGAAATTGGTGAGTATGAGTTTGGCACTAGTGAATTCGAAACCATGAGTGTGGTGAGCGGTGCATTGACTGTTAAGCTGCCAGAGAGTGATGAGTGGCAAACGTTTAACGCTAGCGAGCAGTTTACGGTTGAAGCTAACCAAAAGTTTCAGGTAAAAGTAGACGTCGAAACCGCTTACTTATGTGTATACGGTAAATAACGACTTCTAAGTTATAGCAGTATCAAAACGAAAAACGCCAAGTATTTTATGCTTGGCGTTTTTTTGTGGGCATTTCATTCTCTAGCTCACCCTTTATAAGTCCTTGCGGTATTGCACCATGTCTGTCTGAGTAGCAATGGCATCATAGAGCTTACGAGCGGCGACGTTGCTGTCTTGCGTCGTCCAGTAGACGCGGTTACAGTCTTTGTCCTTAGCAAAGGAGTATACATGTTCAATCAATGCACGTCCCACACCTTGACCACGGACATTATCCGCGACGTATAAATCTTCTAAGTAACAACACGCGTTAGTATTCCATGTGTTGGGATGCAGTACCACATGGGTAATGCCTACCAAAACACCATCCCTCCACGCCCCAAATCCATAAACAGAGACGTCATCATCAAGCAGATTGCGCCATGTCGTCTCCGTCGTGCTTAATGGCAAATTGGTTTCATAAAATGTCAGATAGTTTTGCCATAAGTGCGCCCAAAGATCGTGATCGGCGAGAGCGAGTGGCTTTATTTTCACAGGTGAATGGTTCATTTTTTATAAACTTAAGTCGTGAGTAATGCTGAATTATGCCTAAAAAGTACAGCACTTAGAACCCTTATCCCTATTTTTATCACTGCTTTATTTTACACAGCATTACACTTTGTCTGTGCCAAATAAACAGCAAAAATTATTGTCATTAACTATGCTAAAACCATGAATTCTCAAAGGTGTATGACTTTATGGCAAAGGTAAAAGTAAAGACAAGCGAGCAGGCGAGTACAAGAGATGTGCGCCATGATTATGAGCATCTCGCACGCCGTGCCAATTTGCGTTATGTGAGTGACGATGAACCAGGCTACGAGCGTAGACGTTGGGGTCGCGGCTTTACTTATCGTGATGCAACGGGCAACACGGTCAAAGACAAAGCATTGCGTCAGCGTTTTGATGCATTGGTGATACCGCCCATGTGGTCAGAGGTGTGGATATGCCAAGACGAAAGGGGCCATCTGCAATCAACGGGGCGCGACGAAAAATCGCGCAAACAATACTTGTATCATCCGTCATGGAATAATATCCGTGACCAAGCAAAGTTTGATGCGATGATAGGATTTGCAGAGGCACTGCCCAATCTACGCGCGCAGGTGGAGGTAGATTTGGAAGCAGAGTCGTTGTCACGCACCAATGTGCTTGCTGCCGTCGTTAAATTGCTAGAGACCACTTTGATTCGTATCGGTAACAGCCGCTACGCCAAGCAAAATAAAAGCTATGGTCTGAGTACGCTACGCAGCAAGCATGTCAGTGAAACCGACAATGGACTGGCATTTGATTTCGTCGGGAAAAGCGCAAAAGAGCATCATATCGAGCTGCAAGATGAGCGATTGATTGATATCGTTCAGGCCTGCTCTGAGCTGCCAGGTTATCAGATATTCAAATACTTAGATGACAACGGTCACAAGCAAGTCGTTGACAGTAGCGATATCAACGACTACTTGCGGATGCATACGTGCGGCATGGACTGTGAAAGTAAGCTGTATAGTGCAAAAGATTTTCGCACATGGATGGCAAGTGTGCTCGCGGCAAGCTACCTATATGACGAGCTACAAACGACGGCAGGTGCTAGCATACTAGCCAGTGCAGTAGAAAGTCCTGAACGACAGCAATTAGTCACTGATATGGTAAAAAGTGTGGCAGCAGAGCTAGGCAACACACCAACCGTATGCCGTGCCTCTTATATTCATCCCATTGTCATTGAGCGTTTTTTGGCAGGGCAGTTCTTTGAGGCTTACAAACAAGCACGCCGTGGACGAACTAAGAAATACCAAAGCTGTGAAGAAAAAGCATTGTTAGGGTTTTTAAGAGCTGATGTTTAAGTGTGAGGTTTTAGATAATAATATTGAGGTGTTAATTCTTTAATAGGAAATTGAAAATATGTGGCAGTACTTTGGCTATTGATTGTAGGTGTCTTCGCGGACTTATAGCGAATTAATGATAATTAGTTATAGATTACCTCTATTTCTATAAAATAAAAATGATACGTTATGTATTGAAATAAACGTAAAAATGCGTTACTAATAGAGCATAATAAATACGAACCTATGAAACGGTCTATAGGATGTAACCGTTTTGCAATCATAAATACCATTTTACCAGTTACCTGCTATTGCTAAAGGATTAGCTTATGAACACCGCCTCTCAAACTCTGACGAATACAGATACAGACACTACCGTCGCACCAAAAAATTATACCGATTACTATAATAATTTTGATATGGATACATTGCTGTCAGAAATCTTTGGCAAGCAGGTTGATGATCGACTAAATGCTTATATGGCTTGCTGTGGTCGCCATGTACGCGATGGCCGCGCTGACAATGCTGCGTTAGTACATGAAGACACGGCAGGCAATGTGACGCGCATGAGTTTTGGTGAGCTTGACAAAGCAAGTGCTCAAATCGCTAACTTGCTACAGTCGTATGGGGTAAAAGCGGGCGACAAAGTAGCGACGATGCTACCGCGTACGCCAGAGCTGCTTACTGTTGTATTGGCGACATGGCGTATCGGAGCCGTATATCAGCCACTATTTACTGCTTTTGGTTATGACTCAATCAAGTATCGGATGAATAAAGCCGATACCAAAGTCGTTTTTACTAACTTAGAAAATCGCAGCAAATTTGAAGATTTGGCTGAGCAAACCAAAATGGTGTTAGTCGGCACTACAGAAGATGCTCAGACATGGGGTGACGATCACTATATCCAGTCTATGGAAGCACAGTCGCAAACGATAGAACCCGTGATGCTCGATACGGATGCGCCATTTTTGCAAATGTTTACCTCTGGTACAGTCGGTAAATCAAAAGGCGTCAGCGTTCCGTTAGCCGCATTACCTGCTTTTTACCTATATATGCGTTATGCCATCGACCTACGCGAAGATGATCAATATTGGAACATGGCAGATCCAGGCTGGGCGTATGGCTTGTACTATGCCATCACGGGGCCTCTGCTACTGGGTATCACAACTTATTTTAATGAAGCAGGATTTGACGCGACCAATACCCGTGATTTTATGGTGCGTCATCAGATTACCAATTTGGCCTCTTCACCAACGGCATTTCGAATGATGAAATCTAGTGGTGTGTTTGATAGTGTTAATGAAGAGACTCATGACGATGTCAAGCTGTCTTTACGCTGTGCCAACTCAGCAGGGGAGACATTGAACACTGAAGTGGTCAACTGGGTTGAAACCTATCTAGCATGCCAAGTCAAAGACCAATATGGGCAAACAGAAACGGGCATGACTTGCTGTGCACATCATGCACTGACACATGAATGTCCTGTTGGCTCGATGGGTATGGCACTGCCAGGTCATACACTAGTCGTACTAGATGATTATATGAATGTACTGCCCGATGGCGAACAAGGGCAGCTGGCAGTCGTCGTCAGTCAATCACCTGCGTTTTATTTCCGTGGCTATAGCTGGAATGAAAAACAAGCCTTTGTAGATGATTACTATCTGACAGGCGACGTGGTCGAGCGTCATAGTGATGGTAGTTACTGGTTCTCAGGCCGTGATGATGACATTATCATTACCGCAGGTTACCGCGTAGGGCCTACTGATGTCGAAAATACTGTATTAGAGCATGAAGCAGTCGCAGAATCTGCGGCGGTAGGCGTGCCAGATGAAGTGCGCGGTCACACTATCAAGTCTTACGTGGTGCTAAAAGATGGCATCGAAGGTAGTGAGCAAATCGCCAAAGAAATCCAAGAGCTGGTACGCAAACGCCTATCCACTCATGCTTATCCGCGTGAGGTTGAGTTTGTGACAGAACTGCCGAAAACGCCAAGTGGCAAGATACAACGCTTTTTGCTACGTAGTCTGTCTGTTGCATAAATGAGTTGGTAAAGCGTCCATAAATTTAATAGAAAAATATCTAATAAAAAGCAAAAATTTAAAGGAATAATCATGCAAGTTAAAGAAAACAGCTTTTTGGTCACAGGCGGTGCATCAGGTTTGGGTGAGTCAGTGGCTCGGGCAATTGTCGGTCAAGGCGGTAACGTCGTTATCGCTGATTTAAACGAAACTGCTGGACAAGCTCTGGTCGCCGAGTTAGGTGATAGTACGCGCTTTGTACGCTGTGATATCACTAACGGCGATGAAGTGCAATCAGCGGTCGAAATGGCAGAATCAGCTTTCGGTGGCCTACAAGGTTCCATCAACTGTGCTGGTATTGTAGTGGTACAAAAACTGCTAGATCGCGATAACAATCCGGCAGACCTTGAGTCATTTAGCCGCGGGGTCAATATCAATCTGGTTGGTTCATTTAACGTCGCTCGTTTGGTTGCTGCTAGCATTGCCAAGCGCATAACGAATGACAGCAGTGCAGGTGACCATGTAGAGAAGAATGTAGATCAAGGCATTATCATTAATACAGCCTCTATCGCAGCCTTTGACGGACAAGTAGGGCAAGCCAGCTATTCATCGTCTAAAGCAGGTGTGGTCGGTCTGACCTTGCCACTTGCTCGCGAGCTGGCACGTCATGGTATACGCGTTATGACCATCGCACCAGGTGTCTTTGCCACGCCGATGATGGAGAGTATTCCTGAAAAGGCACGCGAGCAGCTAGAGGCAGGTGTGCCATATCCTAAACGTTTAGGCGCTCCCAATGAGTTTGCTAAATTGGTCACTCATATCATCGATAATGCTTATTTAAATGGTGAGGTTATTCGTTTAGATGGTGCAATTCGCATGGTGTAACAGTCTAGTGAGTGATTCATCACTTTTGCACAAAACGTATTTACAGAATCTGGCATAGTGCTTTGATACATATGATTAATGACGAAAAATTAATTATGGGAAACAGAGTCTATGCCATTTTTTTATAAAAAATCTTACTCATCAAATGAGCAGCGGACGCCTTGGCTGCCCATTATCATTGGCCTTAGTCTTGCTGCCATTGTCAGCACAAGCGCTATTGCTTATGTCAAAAGCACCTCAAAACCCGAAAACCCCATTCCTCCTTCCATAGTCATCGATAGAGTCTTAGTCGATAAATCAGACCGTATCTTAAAATTGATGAGCGATGGTAAAGCTATTAGGTCGTATCGTATTGCGCTAGGGGGCAGTCCATCAGGTCATAAGCAACAAGAAGGCGACCAGCGTACGCCAGTTGGGGTTTATACCTTAGATTATAAAAACGAGAACTCTATTGCCCATCGCTCTATCCATATTAGCTATCCCAATGATGAGGACAAGGCGCGAGCGCAGTCATTAGGGGTCAATCCGGGTGGTGATATCATGATTCATGGGCAAATGAATGGCTTTGGGTATTTGGCATTGTTTAATCAACGACGTGATTGGACCGATGGTTGTATCGCGGTTACCAATAACGAGATGGATGAAATTATGGATGCGGTGACACTTGGTACTCCTATCGAAATCGTAGAGTAGAATAGTCGGATTATTATCTAATCTATACTAAATAGATGCATTATTCATTACCGTATTTAATGGAGATTTATGTTTTATTTGCATTGATAAAATGGCGTCTTTATCTTTTCACGACCTTTAAATGATGTTAATAACCCATTTAATTATTATTAATAATAAATATCATTGTTTTAAGTAAGGTTTTATTTGGTAATCGTCTTGAAATAGGTGTATATATACCTTATATAAGTGACAGATACCAGTAGGCAGTAAACTAAGATAATCCTTAGAGGTGCTACTGAGAATACCAATTATAAAAGGATATAGACATGAGATTTGAGAAGTTTACTCAAAAATTGCAGTCCGCCATTCAAGAAGCACAGAGCCTAGCATTAGGTCGCGATCACACCGGCATTGATCCTGTGCATTTGCTTGCCGTGTTGTTACAAGATGAGTCTAATTTATCGATATGCCAACAAGCAGGTGCTTCTATTCCAGCGCTAAAAAATGGCGTGGCAAAAGCACTAGATAACCAAGCCACCATTTCGGAGCCGACAGGCGACGTCAATCTAAACCCAAACTCGGTCAAAATATTAAACTTGGCCGATCGTCAGGCGCAAAAAGAAGGCGATGATTTTATCGCCACTGAATGGGTCATGTTGGCACTCGCTGAGCAAGGCGAAACTAAAAAGATATTTGAAAGTGCTGGCGTAACAGCAACCAAACTAAAAGCGGTGATTGAGCAGCTGCGCGGTGATGATACGGTAAATAACCAAAACGCAGAAGATCAGCGTGATGCACTCAACAAGTACACGATCAACCTGACTGAACAAGCAGAGCTTGGCAAGTTAGATCCAGTCATTGGCCGTGACGAAGAGATCCGCCGTACCATTCAGGTACTGTCGCGCCGTACCAAAAACAATCCTGTACTCATTGGTGAGCCGGGCGTTGGTAAAACAGCTATCGTAGAAGGCTTGGCACAAAAAATCATCAATGGCGATGTGCCAGAAGGTCTGCGCCGTAAAGAAGTACTGTCGTTGGATTTAGGTGCGCTCATTGCAGGGGCAAAATTCCGCGGTGAGTTTGAAGAGCGTCTCAAAAGCGTATTGAGTGACTTGGCTAAGCAAGAAGGCAACGTCATTTTGTTCATCGATGAGCTGCATACGATGGTCGGGGCAGGTAAATCTGAAGGCGCGATGGATGCTGGCAATATGCTAAAACCTGCATTGGCACGTGGTGAGCTACATTGTGTCGGAGCGACGACGCTGGATGAGTACCGTAAATACATCGAAAAGGATGCCGCGCTTGAGCGTCGTTTCCAAAAGGTACTGGTCGATGAGCCAACGGTTGAAGACACCATTGCGATATTACGAGGTCTAAAAGAGCGTTACGAGCTGCATCACGGTGTCGATATTCAAGATAGCGCCATCATTGCTGCTGCGCGTATGAGTCATCGCTATATCACTGACCGTAAGCTACCAGATAAAGCGATTGATTTAATTGATGAAGCGGCCAGTCGTCTGCGGATGGAGATGGACAGCAAGCCTGAATCACTAGGTAAGCTCGATAGCCGCTTGATTCAGTTAAAAATGCAGCGTGAAGTGCTCAAAAATGAAGAGGATGCTGGCGCGCAAGCCGAGCGTAAAGTGCTCGATGCACAAATAGCAGAATTAGAAAAAGAGTATGCTGATCTCAATGAGGTTTGGCAGGCAGAAAAAGCATTGGTCAAAGGCAGTCAACAACTAAAAGATGAGCTAGATAAAGCCCGTATTGCCTATGACAAAGCCAGCCGCGAAGGCGATTATGAGACCATGAGTAAGCTGCAATACGAAACCATTCCGCAGTTAGAACGACGTATTCATGAGTCTGACTTGGCTGAGCAAAAAGAGCAGACAGGTGAAGGTAGCGGTGTGAAATTGCTACGTAACAAGGTGACAGACAACGAAATCGCCGAAGTGGTGGCGGCCGCGACTGGTATTCCAGTCAGCAAAATGATGCAAGGTGAGCGTGACAAGATGATCGCAATGGAAGAAAAGCTCCATGAGCGTGTCATCGGTCAAAACGAAGCAGTCGAATCGGTGGCCAATGCGGTACGTCGTAGCCGTGCAGGATTATCTGATCCCAACCGTCCTTCTGGTTCGTTCTTATTTCTGGGACCTACTGGTGTTGGTAAGACCGAGCTGACCAAATCACTAGCAAACTTCTTGTTTGACTCTGAAGATGCGATTGTACGTATCGACATGAGTGAGTATATGGAAAAACACAGTGTCAGTCGTTTGGTAGGAGCACCTCCAGGGTACGTCGGTTATGAAGAAGGTGGTACATTAACTGAAGCGGTACGCCGTAAGCCATATAGCGTCATATTGTTCGATGAAGTAGAAAAGGCGCATCCTGATGTGTTCAACATCTTGCTGCAAGTATTGGACGATGGTCGCTTAACCGATTCGCAAGGTCGGGTGGTAGATTTCAAGAACACTGTTATCATCATGACCAGTAACTTGGGTTCGCATAAAATTCAAGAGATGGTTGGTGAAAGTTACGAGGATATCAAAGCGGAAGTAATGGATTCTGTTGGGCAGCATTTCCGTCCAGAGTTCGTCAACCGTATTGACGAAATCGTAGTCTTCCATCCGCTTGGTATGTCGCAGATGGCAGGTATTGCAGATATTCAACTGGATCGATTACGTCAACGTATCCAAGAGCGTGAGATGGATATTGAGCTGTCAGCAGATGCGATGAATAAATTGGTTGCCGTGGGTTATGACCCTGTTTATGGCGCTCGTCCTTTAAAGCGTGCCATTCAACAAGAGATCGAAAACCCATTGTCATTGAAGCTATTGGCAGGTGACTTTGTCGCTGGTGATATTATCAAAGTCGATGTAGGTGCCGATGACAAACTAACTTTTGATAAGCTTAGAATGAGCTAATCAGTTTATCCTTGACGTCTTTATGACCCAACTTTACGCTTAAAACAAACCCCTTATCTACAATCGTAGGTAAGGGGTTTTTATTTATAAGGCACGTTTTACGTTACTGTTTTTTTACCATTTCAATATCTCTTAAGTCTCAGGACTATGCTATAACTAAATCAAAGACTAATAGTATAAGTATCAATTGAATGGAGAAACAGAACGATGACAGCCCATATTGAACGTATAAATATACCTTTAACTTCGCCACTAATCATTGCAGCATTGCTGTTTAGCACTGCCGCGTGCTCCAACCCTTCAGCAGTAAGTACTAGTAACAATAAAAGTACCCCAACAGAATCTAAAGAAGTTTCTACTTCAGATAACGATACTCAAACCGCCACACAAACCACCACACAAAAAGATACTAGCAAGCCTGACTTTACGACTAAAGCAATCGCTACCTTTGATGAGCCTTGGGCTATGACAGCGTTACCCATTGCAAATAGCGAAGCACCAAAATTACTGGTGACACAAAAAACAGGTGAGCTATTTATCGTAGATACAGCGACGAGTAATAAGACCAGAATCGAAGGCGTGCCTACAGTCGCTTACGGTGGTCAAGGCGGCTTAGGTGACATCATCGTGTCGCCAGATTTTGCGACGTCCAATACCGTCTATCTTAGCTACGCGGAAGCAGGAACAGGAGCTGATAGCAATAAATTTGGTGCTAAGGTTATCAAAGCGACACTCTCAGGATTAGAGACAGCCACACCTACCTTGCAAGATATCACGCCTATCTGGCAACAGTCTCCAAAAGTCACAGGGCAAGGACATTATAGTCATCGCCTGCTGTTTTCGCCTGATGGGCGCTATCTATATATCAGCTCAGGCGAGCGTCAAGATAAAGACCCAGCACAAGACATGAATGGCAATTTGGGTAAGATAATACGGTTAAGTCCTAATGGTAACACTCCGACAGACAATCCGTTTACTGATAATGAGTTGGCCAAACAGTTTTGGACCATCGGACATCGCAACGTGCTTGGTATGGCATTTGACGATAGTGGACAGCTTTGGGCGCACGAGATGGGACCAAAAGGCGGCGATGAATTTAATATTATTGAGAAGGGTAACAACTATGGCTGGCCAGTGGTATCCAATGGACGCAATTATTCAGGTCTAGATATTCCTGACCATGATACAAAGCCAGAGTTTGTGGCACCCAAAATTACTTGGACACCTGTCATATCACCATCTGCTATGAGCATCTATGCGGCTGGTACTCATAATGACTTTCCTAGCTGGCAGGGCAATGCGCTTATCAGTGGCTTATCGTCTAAAGCGCTTATCGTAGTGGGCATAAACGACGACAATACCGCGGCTGAGCGTTATCGCTATGACATGGGAGAGCGTGTACGCAGTGTGCTAGCAGTAGATGGGCAAGTGTGGACACTTGAAGACGGTAATGATGCACGATTACTCAGATTATTGCCCAAGTAACATCGAAACAATATTGAAAAAACATCAAATTAACGACGTATTTACCTGCCTGTATATTTAATTATTTTAATGAAACTATTCAAATCTTTTAGAGTAAATTAATAGTTTTATCAAGTTTTATTTTGTAATAGATTGATAGTTAAGACCTATTTTGTTAAGGTAACGTTCCTTGAAATTTGAGACTTGCACATGGAAGAAGTAAAAGTAGGCAGATTAGGACCTTTTCCGCGGGTAAGTAAACCTGTGTTTATTACATCGTCACTGCTGATTGTTGGCTTTATTATTTTCGGTGCGTTTTTCACCGAAACAGCAGGGGCTGTTTTTAGTTTTTTACAAAATTTTATTACCGATAAGTTTGGTTGGCTATTCATTATTCTAGTTAATACCGCGCTTGCGCTTTGTATTTACTTGGCAATGAGTCGCTATGGTGACATTCGACTAGGTAACCAAACAGAACGACCGCAGTACAATCTATTCTCTTGGATTGGCATGCTATTTTCTGCAGGTATTGGTATTGGTCTGGTTTATTGGGGTACAGCAGAGCCGCTGTATCACTTTATGGCACCACCAATGGGCGATGCCGAGACAGTAGAAGCCGCTAAGCAAGCGATGAATATCTCATTTATGCATTGGGGTCTACACGCTTGGGCGATTTATACGATTGTAGCGCTATCTTTAGCGTACTTCCATTTCCGTCGCGGCCTCCCATTATCGATTCGATCTACTTTGTATCCTTTACTTGGTAAAAAGATCTATGGTCGTTGGGGACACACGGTCGATATCTTGGCTGTGTTTGGTACGATGTTTGGTGTGGTTACCTCGCTTGGACTTGGGGTTATGCAGATCAACTCTGGACTCGAAAAGCTGTTTGGTACGCCTAACAGTCTTACCGTACAGTTTGGCTTGATCGCTTTCATCACAGCGCTAGCAGCAGCTTCAGTCTTGATGGGTTTGGATAAAGGTATTAAGCGTTTAAGTGATATCAATATTGGTTTCACTATCGTCTTATTAGCGTTTATGGTCATCTTAGGACCAACGCTATTTATCTTTGATAGTTTTATCGAAAACATCGGCAACTATCTGACTGTGATTGTACCTCTAGGTACATGGGGTGAGTCTTATAGCGGTACAGATTGGCAAAGTAGTTGGACGATATTTTATTGGGCATGGTGGGTTAGTTGGGCACCATTCGTTGGTATCTTTATCGCCCGTATCTCTCGTGGTCGTACGATTCGTGAATTTACGCTTGGTGTACTACTGATTCCAATGCTGATTTTGTTCTTCTGGTTTACCACCTTTGGCGGCGTTGCTGTTCATATGGAGCTTGCTTCGGCTGTGTCAGGTGTTAGCCCAGGATTGGTTGAAGCAGTACAAGCGGATTCTGGTAGTGCCATCTTTAAGTTGGTTGAATACTACCCATTGGCAAAACCGATTACGTTACTGATTGTCGTCATGATTATGCTATGGTTTGTGACCTCGTCAGATTCTGCTAGCTTTGTCATTGATATGTTGACTGCTGGTGGCGATACCAACCCACCGAAAATCCAGCGCTTATTTTGGGCGACGACAGAGGGCGTTATCGCTGCTATTTTGCTAGCGGCTGGTGGACTGTCTGCTCTGCAGGCAGCAGCTATCGTAGCAGGACTACCGTTTGCCTTAGTAGTCTTTGTCATGATGTATGCGCTACTGCGTGGTTTGAGTCGTGATCGTCTGATTCTATACAGAGCGCAGCAAGGCTTTATTACAGATGAATCAGCAGACCATAACTCAGCGAATGAGTTCGTCGATGAGCATCTGCTAAAAGGGCCACCTAAGATTGTTAAAGGTGACTAAGAAGTAGATAGCATCAAGACAGCTATTTAAGATTTCGATAGAAGAAGCCCCAATTTATTTTTAAATTGGGGCTTTTTATTGGGTAAAGATATTTAAATTTATTCAGGAAAATTCAGTTTGTCGAAAGTTTATTGCTGCAATGTTACTACGATTTCTATACATTCGGCAGTATTTACATGGTGTTATATTTAGTGATTCGTTCATACCTTAGTATGATTACGCTTTTTTTGGGGATATACCTATGGATCATGTAAAAGTTGGCAGGTTAGGCCCTTTCCCGCGGGTAAGTAAACCTGTTTTTTTAACTTCAGCATTACTTATTATTACATTTATTATTCTTGGCGTTTTTTTTACTGAATCTGCCGGTACGTTGTTCAGTTTTTTACAAGGCTTTATTACCGATAAATTTGGTTGGTTTTTCATTATTCTCGTTAATGTGGCCTTAGGACTTTGTGTTTATTTGTCTATGAGTCGTTATGGCGATATTCGCCTTGGTGCTCAAACTGAGACACCACAGTACAGTCTATTTTCGTGGATCGGTATGCTGTTCTCTGCTGGTATCGGTATTGGACTTGTCTACTGGGGTACAGCAGAGCCCTTATATCACTTTATGGCACCGCCACTTGGTGAAAAAGAAACGATAGAAGCCGCCAAGCAGGCGATGAATATTACCTTCTTACATTGGGGCTTACATGCTTGGGCATTGTATGCAATTGTAGCGCTATCTTTAGCCTATTTCCATTTTCGCCGTGGCTTACCACTATCGATTCGCTCAACCCTTTATCCTATATTGGGTAAAAAGATATATGGCTCGTGGGGTCATGCAGTTGATATCTTAGCCGTATTCGGTACGATGTTTGGTGTGGTGACGTCACTCGGTCTTGGAGTGATGCAAATTAACTCAGGGCTTGAGAAATTATTTGGTATTCCTAATAATCTCACAATACAAATTGCTCTGATTGCCTTTGTTACTGCTTTGGCCGCATGTTCTGTCATGATGGGCTTGGATAAGGGTATCAAGCGTCTAAGCGATGTAAACATCGGCTTAACGGCTATTCTGCTTGGTTTTATGGTCGTCTTAGGGCCGACGCTTTTCATTTTTGATAGCTTCCTAGAAAATATCGGCAACTATCTTTCAGTGGTTGTGCCATTAGGTCTGTGGGGTGAGTCTTATGAAGGTGAGGCAAACTGGCAGTCAGCATGGACGATATTTTATTGGGCGTGGTGGGTAAGTTGGGCACCATTTGTCGGCGTGTTTATTGCTCGTATCAGCCGTGGTCGTACGATTAGAGAGTTCGTACTTGGGGTATTACTTATCCCTATGACCATATTGTTCTTTTGGTTTTCAACTTTCGGCGGTGTTGCTATCCATATGGAGCTGCTCGCTGCTATTGATCCAGCGTTGGTTAGTCCTGGACTGGTCGAGGCGGTACAAACAGATTTTGGTAGTGCCATTTTTAAATTGGTTGAGTACTATCCATTGGCGCAACCCATCACATTCATGATTGTGATTATGATTATATTGTGGTTTGTGACCTCATCAGATTCAGCAAGTTTTGTCATTGATATGCTGACCGCAGGTGGTGATACCAATCCGCCAAAGATTCAACGTTTATTTTGGGCAAGCACTGAAGGCGTCATTGCTGCTGTTTTGTTGGCTGCTGGTGGATTGAGCGCGTTACAAGCAGCCGCTATCGTAGCAGGATTGCCATTTGCTTTGGTTATATTTGCCATGATGTATGCGCTACTGCGTGGTTTGAGTCGCGATCGATTGATATTATATAGAGCGCAGCAGCACTATATTACTGAAGAGTCAGCAGATCACAACTCGGCAGATGAATTTGCTGATGAGCATCTACTAAAAGGACCACCTAAGATTGTTAAAGGTGACTAAAAGTGGGCAAAAGTAAGACTGCTATTTAAGCTTTTGATAGAAGAAGCCCCAATTTATTTTTAAGTTGGGGCTTCTTTATTGGGTGAAAATACTTAAATTTATTCAGGACAAATTCGGATTGTTGAAAATTATTACCGAAATGTTACTACCATTTCTATACATTCGGTAGTATTTACAAGGTGTTATATTTGATAATTCGTTCATACCTTGGTATGGTTACGCACTTTTTTGGGGATATACCTATGGATCATGTAAAAGTTGGCCGATTAGGCCCTTTTCCGCGGGTAAGTAAACCTGTATTTTTGACTTCAGCAATCTTGATACTGGCGTTCATTATTTTTGGCGCTTTATTCAATGAACAAGCAGAAGTCGTATTTAACCAAGCAAAAGCATTTGTCTCTTTACGCTTCGGTTGGTTCTTTATTGTCGTGGTCAATTTAACATTGGTCATGAGTATTTATATGATATTTAGCCGCTACGGCGATATCAGACTCGGTCATCAGAATGAAAGGCCAGAGTACAATATGGTTTCTTGGATTGGTATGCTGTTTTCAGCAGGTATCGGTATCGGGCTGCTTTATTGGGGCACCGCTGAGCCGCTGTATCATTTCATGGCACCACCATTAGGCGAGGCGGAGACAGTTGCCGCTGCCAAACAAGCGATGAATATCTCGTTTTTACATTATGGTCTACATGTATGGGCGCTATATGGCATGGTTGCGCTATCGCTCGCATATTTTCATTATCGAGTAGGTTTGCCACTGGCTATCCGTTCGACACTTTACCCAATATTGGGTAAAAAAATCTACGGCGGTTGGGGACATACGGTAGATACACTTGCCGTATTTGGCACGATGTTTGGGGTAGTGACCACGTTAGGTCTTGGTGTCTTACAGATCAACTCAGGCCTTGAGACGTTATTTGGTATACCCAATAATATTACGGTGCAGATTATTTTGATTGGCCTTATCACCATGCTAGCAGGGTTATCTCTGTTTATGGGATTGGATAAAGGCATCAAGCGTCTAAGTGATACCAATATATTGTTCACTGTGATATTGCTAAGTTTTGTGATTATCTTTGGGCCTACGCAGTTTATTTTTAATAGCTTCGTAGAAAACATCGGCAACTATTTGCATCAAATCGTGCCATTAGGTTTGTGGACAGAGTCTTATAGAGGCGAAGAAAACTGGCAAGCCTCTTGGACGATTTTCTATTGGGCATGGTGGATTAGCTGGTCACCATTCGTTGGGGTATTCGTTGCACGTATCTCTCGTGGCCGTACCATCCGTGAGTTTATATTAGGCGTATTATTAATTCCTATCACGATATTGTTCCTGTGGTTTACTGCTTTTGGTGGTTCTGCGGTAAATATGGAGTTGGTGGCAGCAGCAGACCCTAACATAGTTAGTCCAGGTCTGATCGAAGCGGTCAAAGCCGATACAGGTAGCGCTATCTTTAAGTTGATGGAATCTTATCCATTAACGGGTGCGGTTAACTTGCTCATTGTGGTGATGATTGTATTATGGTTTGTTACCTCGTCAGATTCAGCCAGTTTTGTCATTGATATGCTGACTTCAGGTGGTGATACCAATCCGCCAAAGATTCAGCGCTTATTTTGGGCAGGTTCTGAAGGTGTTATCGCAGCTGTATTATTGGCAGCAGGTGGCTTAAGTGCACTACAAGCGGCATCGATTGTCTCAGGCTTTCCTTTTGCTATTGTGATCGTCGTGATGATGTATTCTCTATTGCGTGGTCTCAGTCGAGATCGTTTGATACTCTATCGTAATCAGCAATGGTTCACCACAGAAGAGTCAGCAGAGCACAACTCGGCCAATGAATTCCGTGATGAAGAGTTACTAAAAGGCCCACCAGCACTTGAGAAAGATGCTTAAGCTTTAGAGTGTATTTTCTAGCTACAAAAATACCCAGCTTGTCATAAGCTGGGTATTTTTATGGATGTTCAATATTTTTAATAGAAGGTCTTTCAATACAGCAGCTTTCAGTACAGTAGATCTCAATACAACCACTTTATAGATCAGCTACATTCGCCTTTTGCATAACCAATAGCTGCAGGAATATTACAGGCTGAGCAGGCATTGCTAGCCGTTCGGTAGCTAAAAACTGATCCAACTTTCGTCTTTGCACAGACGGGTTCATATTGTGCCGTACAGATATTGTTGGCAGGGTTAGCGGGCGGGCATTGAGTAAGAGCACCTTCAAATGGCTGGCTGATATCAGGACTGGATGGGGTAGGTGTTTGACCAGACGTGCCTACATTAAACATAGAGCTACAGCCAGTTACTGCTAAAGCTAAAGTCAGTATCAGTAATGACGGTTTGAACGAAAATTGATTAATTGTGGAAAATCGACGAGTAGATATAGTTTGTTTCATAAGAAATGTCCTTATTCATAATATTCGATAGCGTCCTGTTATCGATGATTGATTTGCTTACTAATTATAAATACTTAGTCATTTATGGTAGCTCATTTGTCAGTAGCTATCTACTTAAACACCATACAAAAAACCCCAAGCTCAATTGAGTTTGGGGTTTTGTTTTCTGCCATCAAATACTGATTTTACAACAGTATGTCTAAATCAAAGACATCTAGACTGACGAGATTCGCTTATTCAGCTGGTTTATCGTCTTGGTTTAGCTGCACGTATTTGTCAAAGTTTTGAGCATAATCAGTCAAATTGTCGCTCAGCATTTGGCGATACTGTTTGACATAAAACTCGACGATATCGTCTTTTTCTTTGGCGAAATCATCGCCTTTGACGAAACCGATAGAGGCAACTGACGCGCTATAGCGTGCTGCAGCATACAATAAAGAAGCACCTACTTGACCTGAATGTGCTTCAGGACCTAGCTGGCTGTTTGCGACACCGATGATAGCGTCAGCACGTTGATAAAATGCCTGCATTTCAGGGGTGATTTCGATGTTAGTATCAGCGTTTTGGTCTTGAATATTGTCTTGAGACATAAGCAACTCCTAATAATAAGTGTCAGTAGTTTTTAGTATATAAAAATAGTTGATAAACGTTTTAAAGTAGTGACTCTTATAAACCAGCGTCTGCTTTTAAGATATCAGCTTTGTCTGTTTTTTCCCACGTAAAGGCAGTCTCTGAGCCTGGACGACCAAAGTGTCCAAAGGTAGCAGTCTGCTGATACATTGGTTGTAGTAAGTTTAACATACGGGTAATGCCGTAAGGACGTAGATCAAAATGCGTACGAATCAAGCGGATGATTTCATCGTTGCTGATTTTGCTAGTACCAAAGGTATTAACAGAGATAGAAGTAGGCTCAGCGACACCAATTGCATAGCTAACCTGTACTTCACAACGCTCAGCAAGACCTGCTGCTACGATGTTTTTGGCCACATAACGTACCGCGTAAGCAGCACTGCGATCCACTTTTGAAGGATCTTTACCACTGAACGCACCGCCACCATGACGTGCCATGCCGCCGTAAGTATCAACAATAATTTTACGACCAGTCAAACCAGCATCACCGACAGGACCACCAATCACAAACTTACCAGTTGGGTTGATATGATAGCGTGTGCCAGCGTGCAATAAGTCAGCTGGTAGCACTTGCTTGATGATAGATTCCATCACAGCTTCTTGTAGATCTGACTGCGAGATGCTTGGATCATGCTGTGTTGATAATACAACAGCATCGATGGCGACAGGACGATTGCCATCATACTTCAAGGTCACCTGCGCTTTGGCATCTGGACGCAACCATGGCAGCTCACCTGCACGGCGCAGCTCTGACTGACGCTCCATCAAACGATGGGCATACTCGATAGGTGCTGGCATCAGTACTTCGGTCTCATTACTGGCATAGCCAAACATCAAACCTTGGTCACCTGCACCTTGCTCTTCAGGGTTGCTACGGTCGACACCTTGGGCGATTTCAGGAGATTGTTTGCCTAGCATGTTGATGACTGCACAAGTCTCGCCATCAAAGCCTAAGTCTGAATGGTGATAGCCAATGCCATTTACGGTGTCACGAACGAGACGCTCCAAATCGATATTTGCTGTTGTGGTGATTTCACCTGCAAGTATGACTGCGCCTGTTTTTACTAAAGTTTCGCATGCCACACGTGCGTGCAGATCTTCACGTAAGATAGCGTCAAGGATAGCGTCTGATATTTGGTCAGCCATTTTGTCAGGATGGCCTTCGCTCACAGATTCTGAGGTAAATAAGTTGTATTCACGCATAATGGGATCGCTTAATTGAATCAATAAGGGTAGGAAAAGCAGCACATCTGGGTGCTGCTCTAATTAATTTTGACCACGCATTTACGCGGCAGATAATCGGCATTTCTCAATTTAAAATCGGTTTTGACTAAAATCTTTGCTAATAAATTTGACCAAAGGGTGAGCGGACTATCATTCAATCAATATATAAAATGATACTGCCTCGCTCTAATATGGTCTTGGCGGTAACGAGTTGGGTCAGTACTTGCCCTAATAGACAACGCTAATGTGCAGATTGCCTTATCAGAAGTAGGGTAATGGCCAAAATCTCTTAACGCAAAATAGGGTTATTCTACCTTGAAACGTTATAAAACTCTAGTGAGCAACACTTGCTCTACTATAAGAAATGCTCAACAAGCAGTTCACTGCAATCAAAGTTGGTTACTGGATAGCGGTTTAGCTAGCTGAGTAATTGGCTGTAGTAGCACCTGCTTAAAATGAACAATACGTTACAACTCTAAAAATGCAGCTTTATCTTTAAACATACATTCTTCATAGACAGGGCAAGCGCCGCATTTGGGTGTACGAGCCTGACAGGTATAGCGGCCGTGTAAGATAAGATAATGATGGGCGTCTACGATGAAGTCTGCTGGAATTCGCTCGACCAGATTTTTTTCGACGATAAGTACGGTTTTCCCAGTGGCAAGCCCAGTACGATTGCCCACGCGGAAGATATGCGTATCAACGGCCATGGTCGGCTGGCCAAAGGCCGTATTCAACACGACATTGGCAGTTTTACGGCCGACACCTGCCAGTGATTCTAAGTCTTTGCGGTTATCAGGAACAGTGCTATCAAATTTCTCAATCAAATCACGGCAGGTTTTGATGACGTTTTTTGCTTTGGCATTATAGAGACCAATGTTTTTGATATAGGATTTGAGACCGTCTTCGCCTAGTGCCAGTATTGCCTCAGGTGTATTGGCCACAGGGTACAACTGCTTGGTAGCAATATTGACACTGACATCAGTCGCTTGTGCGGACAGAATTACCGCGATAAGTAACTCAAAATTACTGTCATAATTAAGTTCGGTGACAGGTTCATCAATAGTCGCTGCCAGTTTTTCAAAGAATGGACGCACGTCACGATTGGGCATTCGTCTAGAGGGCGGTGTGTCAGCTGTTTTATGTTTGACCGTTTTACTCATGGCATTTTGACTATTATTTTGATGAATGATGGTGCCAAATTATATGCTAGCGCTAACATCCATGTTAAGGATTAAAGTATCAATTTATTAACGCATTAATTGCGTAATCAGCCATTACCGTTATAGCGCTACTTGCAATGACTCAAGCTCGGCTTGTAAAGATTCGAGCTCTGCTTGTTTCTTATCGTTTGCACGCACACTCAGCTGCTTTTCCAGTTTTTTGATTTTGGTACGGAGCTTGGCAGCTGCAATGGTGTTTTTCGCTTGCGACTCACTGATGTTTAGAGACTGGCTTGCTGCATTATTGAGCTTAGCCTCTACCATACTAACGACAGGTCTACTATTGCTCGTATCAGCAAGCTGTTCTGTGACGCGTTTTAAATGAGTGTGGTAGCGTTGTCTCAAATCCTCTTGCTCTGCTATTCGCTCAGGCTCAGATATTTCTCGCTCAATCGTAACTAAGTCAATGCAATCAACAGGGCAGGGCGCGATACATAGCTCACAGCCCGTGCACAAATCTGTGAAAATCGTATGCATATGCTTGCCAGTACCAACGATAGCATCGACTGGGCAAGCAGGGATGCATTTGGTGCAGCCGATACAGTCATCTTCACGGATCACCGCACGAACCTCGGTCGGACGTTCAGAGGTGGTATCTATTGGCCACTGTGAAGGCACTGCTGTCAGCGTAGTGTCAGGAGTATCTATATCGAGAGTCTGAGCAATCGCATTGGTGACTGGCTGACCACCGGGCACACATTTATTATACGGCTCGCCATCTAATACAATCGCAGCGGCATATGGCAGGCAACCATCTGGATGCTCACATAGCCCGCATTGCGTCTGTGGCAAACAAGCATCCACACGTGCAATTCTTGCCTGTAGGTCAGCGGGCAAGGTATCAATGTGTAATGCATCGAATAAGATAGGTAGATTGACTAAGCGTATATTGGTGCTACTTTGCATTTAATTAAGGACCTTAATACCAGTCGTAAGAATAGGTATTAGTATAAATAGAGATAAAAGGTTGAGAAAGCGGTCTTTGTAAAACAGTATTTATAAGAGCACTTGCTCATGCTAGCGTGTTACTGCTCATTTTGGCGTGTTACTTACTAAAAATGAAGTTCGAAGTAAAACGCTTATCACAGGAGCAGCGATTTTAAAGAGATGAGATTGAAAATACAACACTATAGCGTAATGTGTTGTTTATAGATAAGGACTGATTATAAATCTATATTTTGCTCTTTAGCCACTTGGTCAATCAAATCGCGAGCGATACTACCCTTTGGCGGAATTCTGGGTAGGTTTGAGAGATCAAAGAAATCAGCATGTGCTAGCTCATCTTCTTGCAAGATAATATCGCCACTGGCATACGAGGCTCGAAAACCAAGCATTAAATTAGAGGGAAACGGCCATGGCTGACTGCTCACATAGCGGATATCTGATACGCTGATATTGACCTCTTCTGCGACTTCACGTACTACGGCATGCTCCAGACTCTCTCCAACTTCTACAAACCCTGCGATCAAACCATACATTGGCGGTAGGTTTTGCTGTCCATGACGATGATGGTGAGCCAATAAGATTTGCATCTCGCCTGTCAATGGATTTGGCCGAGTAATAGCAGTGATAACGCACGGTTGTACGCGAGGATATTGGCGCAATCGACATATTGGACAAACCATGGCACGTTCGTTTTGATTAGCATGTACAGTAGGGCTAGCACAGCGACTACAAAACTGCGTATCTGCCTGCCAGCTTAATAGTTGTATTGCTTGGCTAATCTGATCTGACAAGGCGACTGGCAAATGAGTCATCAGCTTTCGATAAGGAACAAAAGTGTTACCACTACTTTCAGCAATAATTGGTAGCGTCACGTTATGAGCAACTGCATAGTCATAAGTCATGGCGCTCGTCGCTTGGGCGGTAAAGCTATGAGCCATATTGGCATCAACCGTATCATCTGCATCGTTGTCAGGGCTGTCGTCTGATAACCAATGATTTGGTGCTAGGCTCTCGTGCAGTGTTACGTAACCAACTTGATAAGCTTGCTCGCTTAAGTTATTACTCTCGGGCGATAGCTGAACTTGCAAAGGCCACCAACCATCTGGCATTTGACGGCATAAGATACTGTCATCACTTAATACAAAAGCATGAGCCATATAAAATTCCAAACATTATAAAGTAAGACCGCATCGATGTAGACACAGACTGTTTTAGAGTAAAGTATCATTCATTCTATATAAATCAGATACCCAGATATCCATATATATTGTCAGGTTGGTCAGCCTAATGACTAGGCTAGTTTAACCTAATGACTGTAGCGCTTTCACATGCCTGACTTGTACCTACATTATCTTGAGTTATCTGTATTCAAATGAGATATCATGGCTAAGAGATAATGACCATGACAATGAGAAAAGTTAAGCAGCAAGTAGGTGGCTCAAGCTTTGCTGACCCACATCAAGCGCTTGCTTGCTAACAGGGCGATTATTCTCAAAACCATCTAAGTGATGATCGACCGCCATGATAACATCAGCGATGCAGGCTAACGTACTGTCTTCGATACGTCGTCCGCCTTCGATACGTTGTTCGATATAGTTGGCTAGCTGACTGAGCATACTGGCAGGTGTGGGCAGTTGTAAGAAACGTACCGCGCCTGCTACTTGACGCATCATCCCAGGTATATTTTGGATGTTAAGCATGTCGCGCTCAGGCTCCGCCAAATAATCATTGATGGCTTGCTCAGCACTAGCAATCGCAGTTCGGCTTTCTTGTATCAAGGTATCATTGGCCGTATTAAGCTGATGCAATGAGATATGCGGGTTATTCAGTGGTAGATAGATTGCCCCTGGTGTATGCATCTCTGCCATAGCAATGATGGCGTTCTCTGCATGCATTAGCGCTAGTAGCAAATGATCGAAGTCTTCAGGAGAAGGCGCTTGCCAATGACCAACAGCTTCTGCTGCTTCGCTAAGACTATTGGCTGCGTTGGACAGACCTAACAAACGTAATGCCGAACTCAGTTCGGTCAGCTCTTTAATAATCTGCGCTGTCTGCATATCAATAGGATTGATTGAATCGCCACGTGCATAGCTATCGACGTGTTCTTTAATATTGTTGATCTGATTTTGAATAATTGTGTTTAACGTATCGGTAAGTTCGCGGTTAGGACCGAATAAAAAGCGCTTCATTTGTTCTAGCTGAGCACCTTCTAAATGATTGCTTGCATACTGTTCACGTAGTTGATGCGCTTGCTCGTTATCACGTTGACAGGCAAAGCTCACTAAATCTGCAAAGCGGGTATCCATGACTGGTAAATAGCTTTGAAATTGCTGCTCTAAATAGATAAGTGTGTGCTTTTGACTTAGGTTTAATGGTAATACTGCTGCGATATCGGTCACGGCAGCAGTCGCCGCTTGCCAAAACAAACTATCAGTATTTGCAGCGATTAATGCACAAGCTGCACTCATAGCATCCAGCTTTTGCTGATCCGCAGAGTCAATTTTGCCATCTTGATTGAGTAGTGCAATGCTAAGGCCACTACGATACGCGTTGGTCAGCAGCTCTGTGTCTAGATTAAGTGCGCTTAGAGATTCAAAGTTTTGTTCAGGATTGGCGATGATGACACTACTGCTACCAAATGCAGAAAAATAGTCTGCTGTAATAGGAGCTTTTTGACTATGCGCATTAAGCTTGTTAATGACAGGTATCAGTAGAGTAGGCTCTACCGATTCAGTCAATAGTACAAACTCGACATAACGATCCAAGGTCATGATGGCTTCTGATAGATCCATGATCAAATCAGTATCGTTGTTATCACCATTGTCATAAAGTCTCTGTAGACCACCAACAATAGCATCATTCAATGCTTCTGCACCGACCAAAGAAATTAGTTTGAAAATACAAGACAGCTGCTTTAATACTTCGATAGAGTCTGACAACAAAGGAGCTTGGCTACTATCATCATTGAACTCACTCAAATGAACCTCGGTATCTTTAAGCGTTGCTATAACCTCATCATGCAATAAATGAAGTGATGGTAGGTTAAAATCAGTAACACTAAGTGTTGGGGCGGTTAGCTTCATTTGCGCAGACTGGTCCATAAGTATTTTTCCATAATGTACTGATGAGGATAGCAATAGTGTAAATTTGATTTAGAAAATATTGGTTAGTGATGTTTTAACGCTTTCTATCATAATAATCAAGACTAAATTATACAAATGTCGGTTCAATAAAAATTCAAATGACAATTACATGCTAGCTTTTAGGGCAGGATAATCTTCTGCCAAAGCGGTATACCAGCTTTGGTCAGCAGTTTCATCCGCCGTTGATGCCAGCAATAAATTCGCTAAATTGGCGAAACTTGCATGAGCAGTTTGTCCGCCATCGGTATCTGTATCCTCTTCGATGGCGAGCGTGACCTGTCCACCAGTCATCGCTAGATAAACTTCAGCTAAAATCTCTGAGTCAAGTAATGCCCCGTGAAAAGTACGGTCTTGCTTACCGACATCTAGGCGACGCACGAGGGCATCTAGCGTGTTTTTTTGCCCAGGGTATTGCTGCTTGGCCATCGCCAGTGAATCGGTTACTTGCACTCGATTGGCAAAGTCATTCAGACCAACTTTTGCAAACTCCATATTTAAGAAGTTCATATCAAAAGTAGCGTTATGAGCGATAATCTCAGCGCCGTCCATAAAGTCATACAAAGACTGAGCCACTTGATCAAAGGTCGGCTTGTCAGTCAAAAATGCTTCAGAGATACCATGAATACGAATGACTTCATCATCCATACCGCGCTGCGGATTGATATAAACATGCAGCTTCTCACCAGTAAACTTACGTCCGACCAGCTCCACAATACCGACCTCGATAATACGGTCGCCTTTTAGTGCATCAAGCCCTGTGGTTTCTGTATCCATGATAAGCTGCCGATCTGCTTCATGGCGATGTATCGGCTTTGGTAGTAGCGGCTTGAAATATGGGTTGGCACGGCTAGTATCCCCATCGAACTTAGGGGCAACAGATTCTACACTTGGCAATATATCATTGTCGACGGTATCATCTAGGTGCGTTTGAATATCGGGCATAGCTTTGGTACTCGTCGGGTTGTATGTATTGTCTTGATGGCTGTTAGATTCTACAGCAATGTCTTTATTTATCTTAAGGGTGCTAGCTGTACTCTGACTATCTTCTCTTAGCGGTTCAGGTTCTAAGAGCTCTTCATCAAACTCATCTTCTATCATATCTAGACCCAATGGGTCAAAACTTAGCCAGTCAGCGCTAGACGTATTTTGCAAGGTATCAGTTTTAGCGTCAGTATTAGTATCAATATCAGTCGCTATGTGGTCTTTTTTTTTATTCGTATCTGCTTCACTGACTATATCTGAATACCCGCTGTTTGATGTGACACCTAAGTTTGCCAGCTCGTCTGCTTTTTCATTACCAGCATGTCCAGCGTGACCCTTGACCCAATGCCAGCTAACATCACGCTGTTGGCAGAGCTTATCCAATTGTTGCCATAGGTCTTGATTGGCGACTGGCTTTTTACTGGCAGTTTTCCAGCCCTTTTTCTTCCAACCTTCAATCCATTCAGTAATACCTTTTTGGACATAACTGGAGTCAGTCCAAATCTCAAGAGTATGCTCATGCGGGCTATGGGTCAGGGCTTGTATCGCACCCATTAGCTCCATACGGTTATTGGTAGTTTCTTTATCGCCGCCGTACAAATCTTGCGTGCTGCCATCACTAAATATCAGGTGTGCGCCCCAGCCGCCAGCGCCAGGATTGCCTTTGCAAGCACCATCAGTATAGGCCACGGTGGTATTTTTTTTAGCAGCTAATGGATCAATCGCGTTGTTTTTATGAGTGTTTGGCATTGAATTACGGTTGTCTGACATAAAAGAGTATGGACCTGATAAGTGGTAAGCATAGGGTAGTACTAGAGCATCTCGTTTATGTTATTCGAACGATGATGATGACGTTGTGAGTATAGCAAATCTATCATAAATATGGGCAGTCGTGACGCACAAAGTCATAAAACCCTTACGGTAACTTATAACATAATAGTAACGTCCTGGTTTTCTGTTAAAATAGCGAAGCTCGCTGAAAGCCACTGATTTTTAGTTACAGAGCTGCCTTTGCTACAAAGATGCCCAAGCGCATTTTTCGTATCTGCTATTTGATGGTTTTTTGACAATATTACACTTAATAAAAGTTTTTAATGCATGATTGCAGGATAACCCTATTATGTCCTTACGCTCGAATTTATTTAATAAGAGACTGACGTATTTTATGCTCAGTGTGACTGCCAGCAGTGCGATTTTTCTGAGTGCTTGTAACGATACTAACCCTCAAGCAGATACCGAAGTCGCGTCCGATCTGTCTGTCTTTGAAGGTTGCTATACGGTGAGTCAAGATGAGCCTGCTCAGATAAAGGTCAGCCAGCAAAATGACACTTGGGTGATGCAGATGAAAGAACCTGTCACTGCTAAGCGCGTCTGGGATACTCCAGAGCCGTTAGAAGTGATAGACAACAGCGACATACCGCAGTTTTTCTCTATTGATCCAGACAATGTCGATGCAGTCATTGGTCGTCCTGATCGAGTGCTTGTACTGGCTCATGTCAAACCAGCTTACGCAAATATTGATCCGCTCTTAGACAGTGAGTACTTGTCGTATATTTACCGAGGTGCCAATACGATCTACCGCGTGGAGTGCGATGAGGTGAATACCGATATTTTAGCCAATCCACATGCCAATCTTATTATCGATAATGTTGATGACGGTATTTAAATAAGCATTGATGATAGTATTTAGATAAGTATCGACTATAAATATCATTGTTGGTCGATGATATTTGCATAGACAGTATTTTGTTATAAACAGTCATACCATTAGAGTTAAGCGATATGAATTTTTTTAGTTACGTGGTGTTAGGCGGGTTCTCTTATGCAGCTGGTTGGGCGGTAAGGACGTATGTATTAGACAAACAACCGACGCCTGAGCAGCCTTATAATTTAAAACACCCTACGATTTTGGCATATTTGGGTGCATTTTTTATTATCATGTTGATCGTCTCGTGGCTGCTTGGTCGCTATGCGCTTGGTCATACTGCGATTGATTTACCTTTCATTATTGTCAATAGCCTCGTTGCAACATTCGTCTACTCGTTTGGTCTTAATCCAGAAAAAGCTAATTATGAAGTACCTGATTAAAATATAGTATTGAATGAATTGTAAATAACAAAAGCCACGACCGAAATATTAATTCGCGGTCGTGGCTTTTTCGATAGTGCAGTTTTTTAATAGTTGAAAGTAGTAATATTTATGAGGCTTTCTTCAGATTAGTACCAGTCTCGTCGCTATCTTTCTCATTACTACTAGTCTTGTCGTTACTAGTCTTATCCGTGTCGCTCTTAGCTTCTAATTTATCCTTAGTAGCTGATTGTTCTTGCTTCCATTCTTTATATTTTTGCAGATCTTTTCTGGCCTGCTTTAAACAGAATTTAAGTACTAGCGCATCATCGATATGGCCGATAAACGGAATAGAATCAGGAATGAGGTCAATTGGATTTAGCACATAGAGCGCACCAATAACGCCAGCTGAAATTGTTTTGAAAGGGATCTTACGGTAGTCACCTTTGTAATAATCTTTGACGAGACTCATAAATAGCATTAAATCATCACTAAACGGCTCAAGATAGCCGCTGTCCTCTAACTTTTCTTTTAGCTTGTCTTCTTTGCCTAGCAAGTATTCTAAATTAGAGTCAAGTGACTTGTTTTTATCGGTTTTTTTATTAAACATAATTATTACCTTTTGTTTTTTGCGATGAGTTTGTATTTACAGTAACAAATCTAGTCGACCTATATTGTGTGTCTCAGTAGCGAAAAAGTAAATATCGGTAAAGATTAGGCAACCATCAGTGTCAGAAAAGCGTCTACAATATGCTGCCACAAGGTCTAAAAACACAAGTCATAAAAATAAAAGCGATAAGGTAACAGTAAGGTATGGGGATTAAGCGTCAGGCATGGACAGATAATAAAAATAGTCGTGCAACTGAAACAACAACTGGGCTAAACCGTCGGCAGTTTTTACGCCGAATCGGTGTGAGTGCAGGCACAGCAGTACTAGCGAGCCAAAGTATTTCTCAAGCGCTTGCAGCCAGTCCTATCGAGTCTGATCATAGTGCGCAGCTGACCAAGGATGATCTGCCAACTTCGTTATTGGATAATAGCTCATTAGCACAAACATCACAGGAATCACTGACGCAGGCAGGTTGTATCACGCCTACGATTGAGACGCGACTTTTTGCCAGCTCCAACGTTGGTGGTAGTGATGAGCGTAATCAGTTGGCATTAGATCGCGTGGCTTGTGCGGGGTTTAAAGTAGAGAATCCTGCTATTACCAATCGTCAGTACTTACGCTTTGCGGGAACGGACTCACAGCGTGCTAGCGATTTTCAAAATCTTGCCACTGGGGCAATAGCCGCGCCAAAGCTGCTGCTAGGTGTGCGCGGTGGTTACGGTGCCATGCGCATATTGCCTATGGTGGATTGGGCGACGCTAGGACGGATTATGAAGGAGCGCGGCACGATACTCGCAGGCTTTAGTGATGTAACGGCTATCCAATGTGCGCTATTAGCAAAAGGGTCAATGAGTTCGCTTGCCGCGCCAATGCTCTATAGCGAGTTTGGCAAAACCGCGCCCGATAAAGTCAGCTGTCAGCAGTTTGTTGAAGTGTTAACTAACCCCAATCTAACTATCAGCATACAAGAGGCTACCTTAACCAGTCAGCAGCTACCTGCTATACTGACAAAGGGTGAGCCAAAACTGTTAACTGGTACGATTTGGGGTGGCAACCTAAGTGTCGTATCGGCGCTGGCAGGTAGTGAGTATTTACCGCGTATTGATGGCGGTATTGTGTTTTTAGAAGATGTTGGCGAGCAAGCGTATCGTATTGAGCGCATGTTATATGACTTATATCTCGCAGGTGTGTTCAAAGGGCAGCAAGCGATTGTATTTGGAGCATTGTCTGGTACGGGCGAGGACAGCTATGACAAACGTTATGATGTCGCCACAGTCATTCGTCAGCTGCATGAATTGACAGGGTTGCCGATATATAGTGGTATGCCTTTTGGTCATATCGGCAAAAAATACAGCTTTCCGCTGGGATCGACTTGCCAGCTTATACCTAATACTGATGGTGGCTATCAGTTGGCATTCACCGATTACCCAACTATTAAAGCTGATGCTATCCAAGTAGAAGGCTTGTGGCAGACTGCTTAAACGCTAATCACTGTCCTTTTTAAATAGCCAACCGCGAAAACTTATCTTGGTACTCTTTAGGCGTTAGCTCTGTCGCGCGTTTGAACAAGCGCGTGAATGAAGAGATATCATCATAGCCCACTTGATCGGCAAGCGACTTTATTGATACATCGCCCAACTCAAGTAAGCGTTTGGCTTGTTCAATCCTGACGGCCTGAATATACTCGATCGGTCGCATCGCCACGCAGGACTGGAAGCGCCTGTTTAAAGTGCGCGGGGTAATATTTACCATGGCAGCCAGACTACTGACCTGCAAAGAATGCTGAAAGTTCTCTTCGATATATTCTTGTACTTGTTTAATCAAATGATCCGAATGTGGCTTGTGCAAGGTCACATTGGTATAGCTATTCTGACTACCTCTTTTGCTATCAATAATTTGGGTTTTTGCCACTTGTGTAGAGATCTCACGTCCGCAGTACCGCTCAATCAATAATAACCCCAAATCATAAAAGGCGCTGCCGCCAGCTGCACAAAATATATTGCCCGACTGATTTGTGGACTCGCTTCTTGAATGGGTCACAAACTGATTCTCTTGTAGGTCCACCAATGGAAAATCTGCCTTAAACTTATTAGCATAGCCCCAGTGTGTGGTGGCTATCTTATGATCTAACAATCCTGCCTTTGCCAAAAAAAATGCACCGCTACAGTTGCTTGCTATATCGGCCTTGGTATTCGCAAGCCGTACTAGGTGCGGCAGTAGCTCACTGTTCTGCTTCAACACCTTATCAATAGAGTCGCCAATCGTGGGCACAAGCAATAAATCGCACTCTGTTACGTCTCGAATATCGCAGTGGGCTTGCATGATTAACCGATTACTACACCTAATATCGCCGCCACCCAAGCTTGCAATCTGTACATTAAATCGTGGCTCTACAGATTCGTTCGAGAAGCGCTGCCAGCTGACCCCTGTGAATGAAAACAAGTCCAACGCGCCAGAGAGCACACTGCCAAGTACACCATCGAAGCCAAGAATAATCATTTTAAAAGGTTTGAAATAGGGCATAAGTCACTCGTTTCCTTTGCTGTACTGACCAAAGTAGCCATTATTTGGTTGATTTTAACTGGTTAGTTACTCTGCTTGTGTCTTATTTGACCATAATTATGTCATAAATGACAATACGGACAAGTATCAAATTAGACTAATATCAATTGATAACCACATTTAATCAGTTAATGAGAATACTATGGCCGCAGATACCCTCCTAAACGATTTTGAATTACCTTTCCAATTGTATGATGTACTAGGCACAGAATCACTCACTGAGCACGCAAAGTTCTCAGAACATAGCCGCGAGACATTTGATGCTGTATTAGAGACGGCAAATAAGATTGCGACAGATTTATTTTTACCGCACAACCATATTGCAGATAAGAACGAGCCGCAGTTCGATGGTAAAAAAGTCAGCATGATAAACGATGTAAAAGTCGCTTTTGATGCGTTCCGCGAGTCTGGGTTTATCGCAGGTCGTTATAGTTTTGAAGATGGTGGCATGCAGTTACCTGAGACGGTTATGACTGCTGTGGCAGGCTACTTTATGGCAGCCAATCCATCAACGACTGCCTATCCATTTCTGACCACTGCGGCAATCAACGTTATCTCGCATTTTGCTAGCGATGATATCAAAGCAGCCTTTATGCCGCGCATGCTGACAGGCGAGTTCACCGGCACCATGGCATTGACCGAGCCGCACGCAGGTTCGTCGCTTGCTGATATCAAAACCATTGCGGTAAAACAAGACGATGGCTCGTATCGAGTCAAAGGCAGCAAGATTTATATCTCAGCAGGTGACCATGAGCTGTCTGATAATATTGTACATTTGGTATTAGCAAAAGTACCAGGTGGTCCAGGCGGTGTTAAAGGTATCTCTTTATTTGCCGTGCCTAAATATCGCTTGAACGATGACTTGTCTGCTGGCGAGCGTAACGATGTACATCTCACCGGACTGATTCATAAGCTTGGTTATAGAGGTGCGACTTCTACAGCATTGAGCTTCGGCGATGAAGGTGATTGTCATGGTTATTTAATCGGCGAAGAGCATTTTGGCTTGCGCTATATGTTCAAGATGATGAATGAAGCACGTATCGCTGTCGGTTTTGGTGCTTCTATGATTGGTTATCGCGGCTATCAGTATTCGCTAGATTATGCCAAAGACCGTACACAAGGTCGCATTGCGCCAAACAATAAGCCTGAAGATGATGCAACGGCTATTATTCAGCATGGTGATGTAAAGCGCATGCTATTAGCGCAAAAAGCTTATTCTGAAGGCGGCATCTCATTATGTCTATATGGCTCAAACCTAATTGACCGTATCAATACCTGTGAAGACGAAACGCTAAAAAATGAGCTAACCGAACTATTAGATTTGCTAACCCCAGTGCTAAAAGCATGGCCATCTGAGTATGGTCCAAAAGCCAATGATTTGGGTATTCAAGTATTGGGCGGCGCAGGCTATACGCGTGAATATCAAGCTGAGCAGTTTTGGCGTGACAATCGTCTAAATCCTATCCATGAAGGCACAAACGGTGTGCAGGCGCTAGATTTGTCATTCCGCAAGTTATGGCAAAAAGGCGGGTTAGGCATTCAAATCTTAAAACGTGAAATCACAAAAGATTTAGAAAGCATCACTACGCCTGAGAGCGCGCAACTTGCAGGCAAACTGATGCCTTATATGGGTCAGTTGCATGAAGTGCTCGTGCATTTGGGCAAAGTGTTGCAGACAGAAGAAGCGCTGACATTGACTGGTAATGCTCAAGCACTAATGAATATTTTTGCCTCAATTGTACTGAGCTGGATTTGGATTCGCCAAGCCAGTAAAGCCGAGCAGCTACTAAGTACGACGCAAGATGTCGAGCAGCAAAACTTCTACAAAGGCAAGATACAAGCGGCTAAATACTTCATTGATTGGGAACTACCATTAGTTAAACGCGACATCGAATTATTAACCAACACCAACTCGGTTTGCACTGATATGCAAGCGGACTGGTTCTAAGGACAACTCTAAGGAAAGAGACATGACAACGATAAACAAACAATGGCGCCTAAAAGCAAGACCAGTAGGCGAGCCAAGCGCTGGAACTTGGGATTATACCGAGACAGAAATACCGACTATCACCGATGGTCAGCTACTGATTAAGGTTGAATACATCTCTATCGATCCGGCGATGCGTGGTTGGTTGAACGATGCCAAATCTTATATTGCACCAGTACAAATTGGTGAAGTTATGCGCGCCGGTACTGTGGGTGAAGTGATTGAAAGTAAAAATGAAAAATTTGCAGTAGGTGACTATGTCGCAGGTCACGACGGCGTACAGTCGTATGCGGTCAGTGATGGCACAGGTCTACATAAAGTTGACCCAAGTCTAGCGCCGCTGTCTTACTACTTAGGCGTCCTCGGTATGCCAGGTATGACAGGATATTTTGGTCTTCTAAAAACGGGTCAGCCAAAAGCAGGCGAGACGGTAGTGGTATCAGGAGCTGCTGGTGCGGTTGGTAGCTTGGTCGGTCAGATTGCCAAAATTAAAGGCTGCCGAGTCGTTGGTATCGCGGGCGGCGCTGAAAAATGCAAGTTCTTGGTCGATGAGCTTGGGTTTGATGCGACGATTGATTACAAAAACGAAGATGTGAAAAAAGCACTAAAGAAAACCTGCCCAGACGGCGTCGATGTGTACTTTGACAACGTAGGCGGTGATATCTTGAATGACGTGCTTACCCAGATTAATCTACATGCGCGTATCGTTATTTGCGGAGCTATCAGTCAATATAACAACACCACAGCAGTAAAAGGCCCATCGAACTATTTATCATTATTGGTTAATCGTGCTCGCATGGAAGGCATCGTGGTGTTCGATAATATCAAAGAATATCCAATCGCAATGAAGGATATCGCTGGCTGGATTCAGTCAGGTGATATGAAAGTGAAAGACCATATCGTTGAGGGTATCGAGACATTCCCTGATACTCTGATGATGCTCTTTAACGGTGAAAATTTTGGCAAACTAGTACTTAAGGTAGAGGGATAGATCATGACACTGAATACAAATGGAATTGCATCAGATGTAGCTGGCAAACGAATTTTGATCACGGGCGGTGCGTCAGGTATTGGTGCAGCAAGTGCATTACTACTAGCCAGTCGCGGCGCAAAAGTCGTCATTGGTGATATGGCAGAAGAAATGGGCGAAGCAGTTGCCAAACAAGGCCAAGATGCTGGCAACAGTATTGTCTTCAAAAAAGTAGATGTGACCAGTGGTGATGAAGTGCGTGCGTTGTTCGATTTTGCAGTAGAAGCGCTTGGCGGCTTAGATGTTGTGGTAAACAACGCTGGTATTGACCACAAGCCGTCACCAATGCATGAGCTGAGTGATGATGACTTTGATCGCAATATCGCAGTGAATTTAAAAGGTGTTTGGCACTGCATGCGTGCTGCGGTCAATTGTATGATCCCTAATGGCGGAGGTCATGTGATCAACGTCGCATCTATTGCAGGTCTACGATCAGCGCCGATGATTTCAGCTTATAGTGCTGCCAAACATGGTGTTATGGGTCTGACCAAATCTGCTGCCCATGAGTATGCTCGTGCCAATATTCGTTTTAACGCGGTATGCCCAAGCTTCATTGATACGCCAATGGTACGCAATACCATGGCAACGATGGATGAACGTACGCAGCAAGCGACGATTAAGGCCAGTCCACTGCGTCGCCTAGGAAACGTCAGTGAAATTTCTAGTGCGATTGCGTGGCTTGCCAGCGATGAAAGCAGCTTTATGAATGGTCATGCCTTCACCTTAGATGGTGGTATGCTAGCGTAAACGTGATCGTTGAGCGCTCATCATTCAATTCATTAGTGCTCGATAATCGCTGTTAGTTATGACAGCGATTATCTGCGTTTAGTTATCCGATTTTAGATACACGCTTTAGATATATGAGTTAAGCGCTCAGGAATAATTTTTTGAGAATAGACAGTTTATAAAAATATAAGGAATAACGATGAAAGATTTATTTGATTTAACCGGTAAGGTTGCTTTAGTAACTGGCGCGAGCCGTGGTATTGGCGAGTCTATTGCTCGTTTATTGGCATCAAGAGGCGCACATGTGATTGTCTCAAGCCGAAAAATCGATGCTTGCCAAGCAGTCGCTGATAGTATCAAAGCTGACGGTCATAAGGCCAGTGCTTTTGCTTGTCACGTAGGAGACATGAAGCAAATTGACGCAATTTTTGAACATATCAAAAGTGAATTTGGTCAAATTGATATCTTAGTTAATAACGCTGCAGCCAACCCTTACTATGGCCATATCTTAGACACGGATTTAGCCGCCTTTGATAAAACGGTTGAAGTTAATATCCGCGGTTACTTCTTTATGTCGACGGCCGCTGGCAAAATGATGAAAGAGCAGGGTGGCGGTGTCATCTTGAATACCGCATCAGTCAATGGTTTAGTAGCAGGCGATAAGCAAGGCATCTACTCAATTACCAAAGCGGCAGTCATCAGTATGACCAAAGCATTTGCTAAAGAATGTGGTCCACTTAATATCCGTGTTAATGCGCTATTGCCAGGTTTGACGGATACTAAGTTTGCCTCTGCATTGACGACAAATGATAAAGTCTTAAAAATGGCACTACACTCGATTCCGCTAGGACGTGTGGCTGAGCCTGATGAAATGGCAGGTACCGTATTGTATCTAGTGTCGGACGCTTCAAGCTATACCACAGGTGCGACTATCGTTGTCGATGGTGGCATGCTGGCTTAATTAGATAATCTATAAGACATAGGTTGGATAAGAAAGTAATTGTTTAAAACTGCATTAGACTCAAGAACCGCATGAGATAAATTTTCATGCGGTTTTTTTGATTTGGTTTTGCACTATCGAATAAACTGCTAATTTTAAATGAGCTCAGCTGTATAGTGGCATAATAAATATGCTAATAGCTACTTGGACAATATAATGGAGTCACGCATGGATTCAGTTATCAAAAATAAAATAAAAACGATTTCTCAAAATAAAACATGGCTATTTGTGCCAGCGACTCGTATCGATAGAGTAGCGAAAGCCTTTGCAAGTGGTGCTGGTGCAGTCATTGTCGATTTAGAGGATGCCGTTGCATCAGAGGATAAAGCAGACGCCCGCGAAGCATTACAGCAATATTATGACAGTGCAGATTATCAGCCGATTTGGGTGCGTATTAATAAGGCAGGTAGCGAAGAATTTTTCAAAGACATAGTTCTCTGTCAGAAGATGCCACATTTAGCGGGAGTATTATTGGCCAAAGCTGAGCAAGCAGAAGATATTAATAACGTACATCAGCTTACCAATTTACATGTGATTGCATTGATTGAGAGTGCGATAGGATTGTATCAACTCGATAATATGGCAAAAGCAGTCGGGTTGGCCGCGTTTAGTTATGGATTTTTAGATCTGTGCAACGATTTGCAAGTACAAGTAGGAACGCCTGCTGCTGATATCATCGCCAATCAAATTCGCTATCAACTAATCCTGACGTCAAAAGTACATCAGTTATCGTCGCCTATCGATACTATTTATCCTGACTTCAATGACGAAGTTGGACTGAGCGAGCGAGTACAGCTATGGTCACAAATGGGCATGTCAGGAATGCTGTGTATTCATCCCAAACAAGTGGCGGTCGTCCAACAAGCATTGCAACCAACAAATGAGACTTTGTTATTCGCACAGCGTGTGATTGAGGAGTACGAGCGGAGCGGGCAGGCAGTATTCAAAATAGATGGCGAGATGGTCGATGCGCCAGTGATTAAGCGCAGTCGTCAACTGTTGGCAAAGTAGCAGACCAATCCGTATTCAGTTAAATATAAGTAGTCGGTTCAATATAATTTGGTTACTAGGGCGTGTCCTCAATTCAATCGATAGTTATCTAAATGGATTAAAATGGCTAAATCTTGCCAAATGGCGTCAAATAGCTGACTAATATCTCGATATTATCTGCGCTATTTTCCTTGTTTGACTGCGATTTATCTCATTTTTATCCCCATTCTTAAAATGAGGACACGCCCCAGAAAGCCGAGTGAAAGTATTACAAGCAGTATACTAAGCGAGACTGACACCGTACCTAATTTATAGAGGATTGACTATATAATGCTTTATCATAAACCATATCTATTCACATTCGATAAAAGCATACTATGATTTTCATTAATAATAATACTAGCCTCAATGATAATGAGGTAGAGATCAGCGCCATACGAGCACAAGGCGCAGGTGGGCAGAATGTCAACAAAGTATCTTCTGCCATTCACCTGCGTTTTGATATTAACAACTCAAGTCTGAGTGATGAGTACAAGCAGCGACTGTTAAATAGCAAAGATAGCCGAATAACCAAGGAGGGCGTGCTAATCATCAAGGCGCAGCAGTTTCGAACGCAAGAACGCAATAAGATAGATGCGCTTGAGCGACTACAAAGTTTTATAACCAAAGCCACTTACGTTAATAAAACAAGAAGGCCTACCAAGCCAAGCAGAAATGCCAAACGTAAACGGGTGGATAAAAAGACCCAGCGCGGTAAGACAAAGGCTTTGCGCGGTAAAGTATATTTTTAGAGAGTTATTTGGTCAATAGTTTAGTCATCTAGCTACTCAACTTGGAAAATTGCCCAATCACAAATAGTATTAAAGCAGCACTCCACAGCAAGATAATCAGGCCAAATGCGCATACAGATGTCACTGGCAGCAAGAGCAAAGTATAGTTAGGAGTATCAATACTATAGAGACTGGAATTAAGCTTGTTTTTGTGGACGCAATAATAAGGCAAGTCCAAGCGCTACAAAAGCGGCGATACCAGATATCATATAGCTGATACTAAAATCTCCAGTGATTTCTGCAAGATAGCCTGCTGCCACTGGCCCGAGAGCCTGTCCACCTGAAAAAGCAAAAGTCAGCGCTGCGAGCGCACTTGCCGCCGCCGCAGGACCGAAATAGTCGCCCGCCGAGGCTGCCATAATGACAGGCACACTCCAAACCACTAAGCCAAACAGTATAATTGACAAATACAGTCCTAAACTCCAATCAGTAAGTCCGACCAACAGATAAGCGATGGCAAGGAAGAAAAAAGCTAGCGCCAGACCAAGGCGTCTACCAATGTGGTCAGAAATCCAACCAAACAACATGCCTGAGAACATGCTAAGCAGTCCAATCCATGCCCAAACACCACCAGCAGTCGCTTCACTCAGTTGATACGAGCCAACCATACTGGTAACGATAAAGGTGACGTAAACCATATAAGTAGCACCATAAATAGCAAAGATGACACCTAAATGTACGAGTAGCTTAATATTGCTACGTTCTAGCTTTTTCTTATTTTTAACAGGTAAGATAGGTGCGTGCCCAAAAGGGCTTTGTCTGACATCGTCTGGATGATTGCGAATCAAAGTAAAAGTAAGCCAAGCTACCGCAATATTAATCACGGCAAAAATTAGCCAACCTGTTTGCCAAGACAATAGAGTAGAGATGGGTAAGAGTTTGGGTACGACGAAGCCCGATAAAATGATACCAAATCCAGGCCCAGCCATGACTAATCCTAAAGCGAGCCCGCGGTGTGAAGGAAAAAACCAATGCGACATGACGCTCATCATTGGTAAGACTACGCCACCGCTACCAATACCCGTCAACACATAGAGCGCGCAAAGTATTGGAAAACTGGTGGTAAAAGCCATACCGAGCATAGAAACAGCAATGAGGAGTAGACTAGCTGTCGCAGTCGTTCGAGTACCCAACCGAGGTAGGATAAAAGGGCTTAGAAGCACTGCAACCAGATATCCTATCAGGTTGGTGAATCCCAAGATTCCGCTTTGAGTATAATTTAATCCTAAAGAAGATGACATGGATGGCAGTAACATGCCAAATGCGAATCGTCCTAACCCAAGTCCGCAGAACATTGCTACAGAGCCTGTAGCGGCAACGATCCAAGCATAATGTAACCTGCCTAGCTTAAGGGGCGCAGTGTTATATTGATTTCCTTGATCTTGACTGTCTTGTTGAGTCATTCCATCAGGCATCACGAATCTCCAACAAGTTGAAAACTCGCAATATATATCGTACCTAAATTTAGATCGGAGGTAATGACTTCCTTGTTTTGAATAGTATCCATTTCACACTCATCCTTTTGTGCTTAATCCCTATCAGTCCTTTATTGAGTACGCTTATAGCTTAAGTATACTTATATCCAATAAAATTAGTATAACCTCACCTGAACGTTCGTTCAATGAGTATCTAAGCAATCCTCGTAATGATTCATAGGCCACATTGTTGTACTCATACATAAAGAAAATGCCAGCCCATTTATATGGCTGGCATTCTGCTTATTGTTCTCTGACGGTTCCTTCCCGACTGCTACTTTTTGGCTATCCTTTAATATCGGCTTATTAGTTAGCCAAGTCGTTTACTCAATTCAGGAAAACGCTTGATCATAAATAGCATCAAGAGTAACGCCACAACTGCGATAGCCGCACCCGTGTATCCTACGCTAGATAGTGAGATATGCGTCACGGCATAACCACCGAATAGCGCACCCGTACCAATCCCTAAGTTGATAATACCTGAGAACATCGACATCAGCATGTCTTGCGCATTGACATCGACCATGATGACTTTGGCCTGCATTGAGATAATCAGTAACATGAGCGCCGCGCCCCACAGTAAGGCAATAAAGCTGAGCGCCCATACAGAGGTCACTGCTAGCAACAGCGCAAGCATAGACACGAGCATCAGTATGGTCGATATTAGCATCAATCTAGTATTGAACCGATCACCCCACCGACTGAAAATAACACTACCTACAATTCCTGCTGCACCGAATAGCAACAGTACAAAAGTTGCAGCGTTTTCACTGATATTACCGACTTGGCGCATGAACGGTTCTATATAAGAATAAGCTGTATAGTGCGCTGTAAAGACCAATAAAATAAGCAGGTACAAACACACTAATAGGGGGTTTTTAAGGAGTTCTGGAATCTTTCTAAAAGATCCTTCAAACATACTAGGTAGCGTTGGTAAGAGTCTCGCCTGTAGAATAAATACAATTAAGGCAATGACGCCAATACCGCCAAATGTAGCCCGCCAGCCAAACCACTGCCCAACCAAACGCCCCAGCGGCACACCCAGTACCATTGCTAACGATGTACCAGTCGCCAGTACACTAAGCGCCATGGCTTTTTTACCTTCAGGCGCCACGCGTATAGCGATTGCGGCCGTGATGGACCAAAATATCGCATGCGATAACGCAATCCCAACTCGACTAATGAGTAGCACATCAAAGCTCCACGCAAATACGGACAGTACGTGACTGGCAATAAATACGGCAAAAAGACCCAAGAGTAAACGTTTGCGCTCAAATCGACTGGTCAATAGCATCAGTGGCAATGACATCGCTGCGACAATCCAAGCATAGAGTGTCAACATCCAGCCAGTCTCTGCCGTCGTAATAGAGAAGTCTTGGGCAATGTCGCTCAACAGCGCCACAGGGACAAATTCTGTGGTGTTCATAATAAAGGCACTAACGCCCATCAAAAATACTTGAAAATACTGAGTTCGGCGAGCGTTTGAGCCAGCCTCAAGGTTATGTGTCATAAAATCCAATACAGATGCGAATACTACGTGTGATAGGTCAAAGTGGGGCAAGTTTAATTAGAATACAAGGTTTGCGGGGCAAGATAGCAAGCCCACGTCGATCGTGAAAGGTGTTTTTTGATAAGGATTGTTAATTGGACGTTTATTGAGGTTGCTTGAGCAATATGAAACTGTCGCTAATGATACTTATTGTGTTGGGATACTTGCTAACGACTAAACTACAACTCATTGAAAGAAAGGCGACACCAGTTGTCGTAGAAGGTTTTAAACAGCTTTATTTTTACGTGAGCTTATACTATAGTTATTAAGTCAGGCAAAATGACATGAGATAAAAACCAGTTAACCCTCGGAGCGCAACGCTTCACTTCTTAACTGAGTTTTTAAACGCTATCTTAGCGAAGTCTTTCTAGTAGTGTTATTTACGTTTTATCCTAAACTTCTATGCCTGTACAAACCCAAAAAACCATATTCATTAATGAACGAAAAACCTAGCAGAAAAAAGCTCGTTAGCATTGCAAAAATATTAGCAATGTAACAGCGAAAAACTGTGGCTAAAAAGTCTATCAGAATTAAAAGCTACTACCTTACCAAGTCGAGTAATTTACGTAACTTTATAGATAATGACGTCATTTAAACAATGGCGAATAGGCTCGGCTGGCTTGAAATCAGTATTCAGAATATAACAACAACGAAAAACTGCAGCGAAAAAACCAAATTCAAAATAATAAGGATATAAATATGACCACATTAACGTATCAATTTGAACAAAAACGGTTAGACAACTTTAAGTGGTCGGATGGCTCAAAGCTATCTGGTATAACGGCACTGGCAAATGATGAGAAAGGCCGAGTACGAAAACAGCCATTGTTTTACCTAGAGACAGTTTCTGTAGAAAACTATGAAGATGATATTTATTTCGTGAACAATACCGATGAGCCGCTCAGATGGGTAGCACCCTTTAAACCTTATCGAAACATAACTGAAGCACGAGCAAAGTTGGGCGATACCAGTGATGAAAACTTACGTAAAGTGGTGCTCTATAGTGATGACATGGATAGTGTGTATCAGGATGTACTACCTAAGCAGGGCGTGCGGATTGGTAGCACCCATATCATGTATGACAGTGATGCGATGGTGCAGTGGTTTATACATGTGCCTTATAAGGGGCCAGATACTCATTATGCGATTTGGCAATTTAATATAGTGGAAAAGGGCGGGATTCGAGGAACTTATCCACTGCTGTGGGATGATTTTAGTAAACCCTCGCACATGGTTAGTTGTGACTGTCTGTTTGAGCAAGCTGATATGCCGATAGAGGTCAGTATTTATGAAGAGCGCTGTGCAATGCTTGACAGGCTTATCGGTTCATTTGGCATATCAAACGCCATATTCATATTGGCAATCAATGATGTGCTTTATCGTTATGGCGTGGGCTGGAGCGCGCCCTATAGCGAGTCGGATATACAAGCGCAAGACATTGCGATGAAACTAACAGAACAAAAGCCAGAAAATGCGGAAGCGGTGAAAGCCATTATCCAAGCGGTTTACGACTTTTGATTTAACGAAGGTTTTGCAAAAAATATCTCAATGCAGGCTTGTGAGGAGATTTTGAGTTTGTATCAAGCGCAGGTTGCTAGCCAAAAACCAGTTTGATTTATAAACTAAATTACAATTAAAAAAGGAGAACCTTATGATGTTTCCTATTGAAAACAATGATACGTTTTTACTGTTTTTTCATGGTCTCGATTCTAGCAATGAGACCAGCAAATATACCTGTATCACGCGTGAGCCAAAATACTGTCAAACGGTCAATTACCGCGAGAGTTTTGCAGAAATATTTGAGATTTATGATGCATTGATTCGCGAGAAAATGACACAGTACCCGCGAGTGGTGTTGGCAGGGCATTCGCTTGGTGGTTGGTTTGCCAATCATTTTGCCCATAAATATAACTTGCGCGCGCTATTGATTGCGCCTTGTATCTATCCAAATGAGGTATTAGCGGATCGTATCTCTGACGTAGTTGATATGAAGCTATCTTTTCCAACGACCAATACCGAGATAATACGAGTTATGGTAGAAGTCGATGATGAAAGCTTAGATGTGGCAGTGGCTAGACGAACCTTAGTGAATCTACCTGATAGCTGGGACGTCGATTATTTTGCAGGCGGTCATCACCGTATCGCTCGTAGTAATGATATTTGGTATCACGTAACTCATCTGTGCGAAGATCCCATCGTTTGGATGGATGAGGCAACATATCATGGTGAAGACTAATAGCAAGGGCAGTCAAAAAACTGTCACGACTGTTGGATAAATAAACCGCTTAAAACAATTGATTGACATTAAAGACGATCGGTCATAATATCTATGCATGACGATTACTAAGCCAAAAGCCCGTCGAGGGCGTCCACCTAATGTTGAACGAGAGTTTACGGATACCCGTGAAGCTCTTTTGAGATCTGGGATGGAGATGCTGACAGAGCAAGGCTTTGCGACCACTGGTATCGATGCCATACTCAAACGTATCAATGTGCCTAAAGGTTCTTTCTACAATTACTTCAAAAACAAAGAAGCATTTGGACAGGAAGTATTACGGCAGTACGCGTTATATTTTGCTCGTAAGCTAGATCATTGTTTTTTGAATGAGCAAGTGTCTCCTATGCAGCGTATTAGTGACTTTGTTGAAGATGCTAAGTCGGGAATGATTAAGCATGAATTTCGACGCGGTTGTTTGGTAGGCAACTTGGGTCAAGAGATTATCGTGTTGCCTGAGAGTTTTCGTTGCGAGCTAGAAGCTATATTACTTGATTGGCAAAAGCGTTTAGCGGCTTGTTTGCGTCTTGCAGTACAACAGGGACAAATACACTCTGATAGTGATTGTGATGAGCTTGCTGCTTTCTTTTGGATTGGTTGGGAAGGTGCGGTTTTGCGTGCTAAGTTGACGCAAGATGTCAGTCCATTAGATACTTTTTTCCGAGGTTTTGTAGCAGGAATACAGAAGTAATTTTTTTATCTATATTTTTAGACGACCGGTCTAAATTATTTTTTACTCATTTATAGACGATTGGTCTAAATAGGAGCTACTATGTTTAAAGCAATATTAATTGAAAAAAATAATGATGTTTATCAGTCTAATCTGACTGAGATGCAGGACGCGCAATTGCCAGAAGGGGATGTCACGGTCCGTGTGGCATATAGCACACTCAACTATAAAGATGGATTGGCTATTACGGGTCGTAGCCCTGTGGTACGCACATTTCCCATGGTTCCAGGTATTGATTTAGCAGGAACTGTAGAAACAAGTAATCATCCTCGCTACAAAGCTGGCGACAAGGTGTTGTTAAATGGTTGGAGCGTGGGTGAGAAATATTGGGGCGGTCTATCACAAAAAGCACGATTAAACGGTGACTGGCTCATCCCGCTCCCTGAGTCGATGACTGAACGTCAGGCGATGGCAATTGGTACAGCAGGATATACCGCGATGCTTTGTATAATCGCATTAGAGCGTAATGGACTCACACCAGAGAGTGGCGAAGTATTGGTGACTGGTGCTAATGGCGGCGTTGGTAGCTTTGCCATCGCACTTTTGGCAAATCAAGGTTACTCTGTCACTGCGTCTACGGGTCGTCTAGAGGAAGCAGAATACTTAAAGAGCCTCGGTGCAACGACGATCATAGACCGTGCTGAATTGAGTAGTCAGGGACGTGCACTTGGTAAAGAGAAATGGGCTGCTGCAATTGATTCTGTTGGTAGTCATACGCTGGCCAACGTTTGTGCCAGTACGTGTGAAGATGGTTTAGTCGCTACTTGTGGACTGGCTCAAGGCATGGATTTCCCTGCTACTGTTGCGCCATTTATTTTGCGCGGTGTCAGTTTGCTTGGTATCAATAGTGTGACTCGACCTTATGATGAGCGTGTAGAAGCATGGCAGCGTTTGAGCACAAGCTTGGATATGACGCAATTGGATGCAATCACCAGAGAGATTGGTCTAAGCGAAGTTATTCCGACAGCAAGCGAGTTATTGGATGGCAAGGTTCGTGGTCGAATAGTTGTTGATGTCAATCGTTAGGCTATCAAGCATAACTTTTAATACTTCAACCTTAATATTTCGATGTTGAACCTCGTGTTAACACATGAATAAGTGGCGCATCGAAACGTCTAAGATTGAGTGCTCAACGTGAAAAAGAATTATTCACAAACGGTCACAAATATCGGTATTTATTTTTTGTCATCTGATGTGCTATCATCGTTGAACGAACTATCGTGGGTTTAACAGTTTTGTTATCGCCGATCATGACAATATTCTAATGGCGGCGTGATAAACCTTGCAACTTCCAGCACGATGTAAAACAACTCTGGTAAAGCGCATGAGCCTGTACTCCGACAACCTCATTTGTGCCTGATTTTTTGCCTATTTGGGCGTATATCATACTTTTTCGTCGGAGTAACAGGAGTCTAAGGTGTTCAATATCATGAGCCACATTGCTAATCCATCTAAATATACCCGTCGTTATCACCCACGCCATTCTCTAGCGCAATATATTATCAATCAAATAGAGTCGCTTGAGCTGCGCCCGCAAGATATCGTCAAGCAAATGGGCTATCCTCTTAAACATACCATACCTGCCTATGACCGCCTGCGCCATGTACTGTCGAGCAAATTCCTTGGGCTTGATGGTAGCTATATGGACAAACACTTTACCGCTGATGAGTTTTTGGCAAAACTGTTTGCCGTGCTTGAGATACCGTATCAGCCATTCGCAGAAGATATTGCTCAAATTAAATACGACTTGGCAAATTACTCTAATACGCTACCCAGATATAGCTTAAGAGCGGAAGTAGATTTTACATTTACGAGTGCTGATAATTGGATGTCTCGTGGCGCAGCTTCACGTTTTGCGCAAGTATATCTGCCTAGCGGTTTTGCCAAATTAGACGATGCGGCACGTGAATCAGTGATTCAAGACATTATCTGCGAGCATTATCAGCAGTATGAGGGCAGTTTGCCATACGACGGTATCATCACAGGCTATCGACTGACTATTGAACAAAATAACCATGTGATCGACCATTCAGAGTATGGATTACCAAAATCTAGCAGTATTTAAAAAGTTTTGAGCGTATAAGCAGCACGAGCTGTTAATTACATTGATTGAATAATCACATTGACCGAAAAAAATATAAAAAAGCCTCACTTTATCGTGGGGCTTTTTGGTTTTTTACGTTATGTTTTCTTGTAAGAGTCAAACACTGCTAAATATCAGTTTTATAAAGTTCATTTTAAGCTTTAAGCTTTAAGCTTTAAGCTTTAGGCTTCTGGTTTAGAGATGGCGCGCCATAAAATCACAAACAGCGCATCAAACTCTGCATTTAACGGTGTTTCTGTTTGGCGAATGGTATGCATTAAACCAAGTCGACTGATGAAACCCATGAACACATCGAAGAGTATATGCAGTGGAACGGTGTCATTGAGCACACCGCGATTTTGTCCATCTTCTAATACCGCCAAAAACGCCCCAATTAACTCTTTGTTTTCATAGATTGCGATATTACGTATCCGTGATGCCGAGACAGAAGAGAGCACCATCACCGCATCTGGATGCGCATCGACAAAATCAAAGCAGACCCACAGCGTCTTACGTAGACGATCTTGTACGCTATCAATCCCTTGCAAATGATCCATAATTCGAGCGGCCAATCTGCCGAGCACAATATCCATAATGGTATAAAACAGCGTTTGCTTGTCTCCAAAATACTTGTAGAGCGTTTGCAAAGAGACGTTTGCAGACTTTGCAATCTGCGCCATCGTTACCTCATTAGCATCAAATCCTGCAAAGACTTTACGAACAGCTTGCTCAATTTTATCCAAAGTTGCGGGCCGCATATCGGATAGGGGCGCTAGAGATCGAGTTTGCGTGAGGCTATCTGAATGATGAGAGGTTTTCATATTTATCGCTTCTTAAAGTATTGGCTATTTGATACGTCCTACCAGTTAAATGATTTGCTCGATAATTTAACGTGATTAAATCAATAAGTAATGTAAATTACCATTTTTGTTTTATTGATTGCGAAGTAGTTTTTCGTAGCCTAGTATAAGACTCATATATTAATAAATACAAAGAATTTATCGTATATCTATAACGGTAATATAAATTACCATAATTTACAAAATGGCTTAGATATAGTCAGTTCAATATAATTTCGATATAAGGAAACCGAGTGCAAGTTATACATTAGTATGCTTAGCGAGGATGACGATGTAGCGGATTTATATAGACTTGACTTTATAGTTGTTATTCACTCCACCTTGTCAAGGATAGACATCATGAGTATCGAAAAATTCACCCCAAACTGGATGACCGAAGAGCATCAGATGGTGCACGACAGCGCCTTAAAAATGTTTCAATCTTGGGATCCCAAAGATGAGCAGTGGCGCAAAAACGGCATGATCGATCGCGATGCATGGGAAGAGGCAGGCGAGATGGGGTTTTTGTGTGCAGCGATACCAGCTGAGTATGGCGGCGGCGGCGGCGATTTCGGTCATGAAGCGGCGCTTATCTACGCACAGACTGAAGCCAATCAGTCGGGGTTTGGCGGTATGGTGCACTCAGGCATTGTCGCGCCGTATATTTTAGACCACGGTACTGAAGAGCAAAAACAAGCGTGGCTACCTAAAATGGCAACGGGCGAATATATCGGCGCTATCGCCATGACCGAGCCTGGTACTGGCTCCGACCTACAAAACATCAAAACCTATGCGGTAAAAGATGGTGATGACTACATTATCAATGGCTCTAAGACCTTTATTACTAATGGTCAGCATGCCAATCTTATCTTGCTCGCTTGTAAAACCGATCGTGAACAAGGCGCGCAAGGCGTCTCACTTATCATCGTAGAAACGGACAAAGTAGAAGGGTTTGAGCGTGGACGTAATCTCGACAAGATTGGTCTGACCTCTCAAGATACCTCAGAGTTGTTCTTTAGCAATGTACGTGTGCCGCAAACCAACCTATTGGGCACGGTAGAAGGTATGGGGTTTATCCAAATGATGCAAGAGCTGCCACGTGAGCGCTTAATCATTGCGCTATCAGGGGTTGGCTCAATGAAGCTTGCTATCAATTTAACTTTAGATTACGTAAAAGAGCGCGAAGCCTTTGGCAAACCTATTTGGAAGTTTCAAAATACGCGCTTTAAGATGGCGGAATGCTATGCCGATTATCTCGCTGCCAGTACCATGTGTGATGCGGCAGTAGATGCGATGCTTGAGGGCAAACTGTCTGTACCGCATGCCTCATTAATCAAATACTGGGTCACCGAAAAACAGTGCGAAGTCATCGACGAATGCGTACAGTTGTTTGGTGGCTATGGCTATATGACAGAGTATCCTATCGCACGTTTATATGCTGATGCGCGCGTGCAAAAAATCTATGGCGGCACCAATGAGATTATGAAAGAGCTGGCTTCACGCTTTATGTAGACGCTTATATTATAAGACTACGATAATTATTGTTTATTTAAAAATAAAAAAAGGATTTTTTATGACTGAGACTGCTTATATTTATGATGCGATCCGCACGCCACGTGGCAAAGGCAAAAAGGACGGTTCGTTGTATCAGGCATCACCGATTTGGCTGACGCGAACTTTGTTAAAAGAGATGCAACAGCGTCACAACTTGGATACCAGCTTGGTCGATGATGTGGTGCTTGGCTGCGTGACGCCAGTGGGCGAGCAAGGCTCTGATATTGCGCGTATCGCTGTGATTGACGCTGGCTGGGCACAAAGTGTGGCTGGATTAACCTTGTCTCGTTTTTGTGCCTCTGGTTTAGAATCTATCAATTTAGCGGCGGCCAAAGTCATGTCAGGTATGGAAGACATGGTAGTGGCAGGCGGTGTGGAGTCTATGAGCCGTGTGCCGATGGGCTCTGATGGCGGTGCTTGGTACATGGATCCGCGTGTGAATGAAGCGACGCATTTTGTACCGCAAGGAGTAGGTGCAGATACCATCGCAACGCTCAAAGGATTTAGTCGTAGTGATGTCGATGCCTTTGCCACCGAGTCGCATCGCCGCGCTGCACAGGCATGGGAGAAGGGTTATTACGATAAGTCAGTTGTCCCTGTCACCGATATCAATGGCATGATGCTATTGGATAAAGACGAAACCATCCGCCCTAATACCAATGTCGAGACCTTAGCTGGGCTAAAACCTTCTTTTGTTATGCCGGGAAAAATGGGCTTTGATAGCGTTATCTTGGACAGATACACCATGATAGAAACCGTGAGTCATGTGCATCATGCGGGTAACTCTTCAGGCATCGTTGATGGGGCAGCTATCTGTTTGGTTGGCAGCGCGGCGGCTGGTCAAAAAGCAGGGCTAAAACCACGCGCCAAAATCACAATGGCCTCAGTCATTGGCTCAGAGCCTGCCATCATGCTGACAGGCCCGACACCAGCTTGCCAAAAAGCCCTCGATAAAGCGGGCATGCAAGCTTCTGATATAGACCTTTGGGAAATCAACGAGGCATTTGCTGCTGTGCCGATGAATACTGCTGATGATTTTGGCATCTCGCTTGATATCGTCAACGTCAACGGTGGTGCGATATCCATGGGTCATCCGCTTGGAGCAACTGGCGCGATGCTCATGACGACCGTCCTTGATGAGCTAGAACGACGCGATCTACAGACCGCAATGATTACGCTATGTGTGGGCGGTGGTATGGGGATTGCCACGATTATCGAGCGTGTTTAACTTTTATCTAAAATAGACTGAAAACCAATTAGATTAAGAAATAATAGATAAAGAATCATTTAAGGGATAAAAATGATGACAAATAACCAGACAGCTAACCAAACAGTAGATAGCGTGACAGCCATTAACGCACTAGAAAATTTCTTTGCCCAGCGTGATGACGACGGTATCGTCACTGTCACAATTGACCAAAGCAAACGAAAAATGAATGTCATCGGTGACGGCTTTACGGAGGCGTTCGCCACGATAGTCGATAGTTTCATCAATGATGATTCAGCTACAGGCTTGATTTTCACATCGGCCAAAGAAACCTTTGTGGTTGGTGCAGATATTGATCAATTGAGCCAGATAGAGACAGCGGAGCAAGTATTTGCACTGACCGAAGAACTAAAAGGGAGTTTGCGTACGCTTGAAACGTCAGGTAAACCTGTTGTCGCTGCTATGACAGGAACCGCACTAGGCGGTGGTTTAGAGCTTGCACTGGCATGTCATTATCGTATTACCATTGACACGCCCAAGACCAAGCTTGGTTTGCCTGAGGTAAAATTAGGCTTGTTACCTGGTAGCGGTGGTACTCAGCGCTTACCGCGATTAGTTGGTATTCAAGTAGCACTGGAGCTAATGACGCAAGGTAAAGAATTACGCCCAGCAGCGGCAAAAGATATTGGACTTATTGATGCAATAGCTACTGATCGAGCAGACATGCTGAAGCAAGCTAAAGACTGGATTCAAAGTAATCCAAGTGCGCAGCAGCCATGGGATAAGAAAGGCTTTAAAATTCCTGGCGGCGATAGCAAGCATCCGAAGGTGGTTCCTATATTCTCTATCGCCCCAGCCATGGCTAATCAAAAGTCACATGGCAACTACCCTGCGATTACTCATATCATGTCTTGTGTGTTTGAAGGGTGCTTAGTAGACATCGATACAGGGCTTGAGATCGAGTCGCGTTATTTTGCCGCTTGCGTACTGTCTGCTGAATCTAAAAACATGATCAACACCTTATGGACTCAGCTAAATAGCATCAAAAAAGGTCAGTCTCGTCCTCAAGGATTTGAGCGAACCCAAACTAAAAAAGTTGGTATTTTGGGTGCTGGCATGATGGGCGCAGGCATTGCTTATGTCACTGCCAAAGCAGGTATAGACGTCGTACTGTTGGACACGGATATTGCCAATGCTGAAAAAGGCAAAGCGTATTCTGCTAGTATTTTGGATAAAGCCATCAGCCGAAAGCGTGCTACCGAAGAGAAAAAGCAAGCCCTCTTAGAACGTATCACGCCAACAGTTTCTTACGAAGATTTGGCAGACTGTGATCTTATTATCGAAGCGGTGTTTGAAAACCGAGAAATTAAAGCAAAGTGTACTCAGCAAAGTGAAGCAGTGATTTCAAACACGGCCGTCTATGCTTCTAACACCTCAACACTACCAATTACAGGGTTGGCAAAAGCCAGCACGCGACCAAACCAGTTTATCGGTCTGCATTTTTTCTCGCCAGTAGACAAGATGCCGCTGGTTGAGATTATCATGGGCGAGCAAACCGACGATGCAACGTTGGCCAAAGCTTTCGACTATGTTGTACAAATAGGTAAAACGCCTATCGTCGTCAATGATAATCATGGCTTTTATACCTCGCGGGTATTTGGCACCTATGTATCAGAGGGCATTGCGATGCTAGGAGAGGGTGTGCATCCGCGTAGCATTGAAGTTGCCGGTATGAAAACAGGTATGCCGATGCCGCCGCTAGCATTGCAAGATGAGGTGTCATTAAGCTTAGCATTACACGTCAGCGAACAGCAGCAAGCGGATATGGTAGCCGAAGGTAAGCCAATCGTAGTGCGGCCTTCTTATGACATACTAAAAACATTGGTTAATGAGCATGGGCGCGAAGGTAAGAAAAATGGCAAAGGGTTCTATGACTATCCAACAGAGGGTGATAAATATCTATGGCCTGAGTTGGTAAATTTATACCCACCAAAGTCAGAGCAACCATCGCAGCAAGATTTGGTTGATCGCCTGATGTTTATTCAAGCCAATGAATCTGCTAAATGCTATGAGGAAAATGTCGTGCGCTCAGTGGCCGATACCAATATAGGGTCTATCTTTGGTTGGGGGTTTGCACCGCAGCATGGCGGTACGCTACAGTTTATCAATGCAATAGGCGTGAGTGCGTTTGTTGAGCGTAGCCGTGAGCTGGCTGCGAAATATGGTGAACGTTTTGAGCCTGCTCAAATCTTGCTAGATATGGCAGCCAAAGGCGAGGCGTTCTCCGATGACTGACATGCATGTATCAAATCATGATCAAATGGCGGACTGTCTACAAGGGTTGCAAGTGTTAGATCTGACTCGTAACCTACCTGGGCCTTTTGCCACGCGTTTGCTTGCGGATTTGGGCGCGGACGTCCTTAAAATCGAGCCCAAACAAGGCGATCCTGCTCGGGTATTTGGTGAGCTCTTCGTAGCTCTAAACCACGGTAAGAAGACCGAAAAGCATGACTTTCATGATCCCAAAGCGATTGAAGCTATAAAAGCACATCTTAAAGAAGCTGATGTGATGCTGGATAGCTTTCGCCCAGGTGTCTTGGCAGAAATGGGGCTAGATGCTAAAACCCTGCATGCCATCAATCCAAAGCTAGTAATAGTGTCAATCACTGGCTATGGCGTAGCAGGCAATTACACAAAAGAAGGTACTTATTTAGAAGATGCTGACTCAACAGGTGGTTCTGAAGTGAATCATGACTGGGCCAACAAAGCCGGTCATGATATTAATTTTATGGCTATGAGCGGTGTACTAGATCAGCTAAAAACAGCGCAGGGTGAGCAGGCTATGCCTAATATCCAGTTTGCGGATTTGGCAGGTGGTAGTGATACAGCAGTGATAGCACTGTTGGCTGCCGTATTTGCCGCGCAGCGTACGGGCAGGGGACGACACATTGCTATTAGCATGACGCACAGTTTGTACAATCATATGGTCATGCCAAAGGTCACAGGCAAACTGATTAATAGCCTTTCAGGAAATGGCTTAAACGACACTCTACTGCCGCATCATGACTTTTTAGGCGGTGCATTACCATGCTATCGATTGTACCAAACCGCTGATAAGCGACATATGGCGGTTGGTTCCTTGGAGTTGAAATTTTGGCAAGGGCTATGTGAGGTATTGGAGCTACCGTCGCTTAAAGAAACACACTGGCAACTTGGTATCATGCCCAATAGACCTGAGAGTGAAGCTGCGACCAACACAATCGCGGAAAAATTTGCCAGTCAAACGCTTGAGAGTTGGCAACGTGTATTTTCAGCAACAGATGTCTGTGTTACCCCTGTATTGAGTTTACATGAAGCCAAAGCTCACCCTTTATTTGCACATCAAGATGAACATCATGCGATGTCAGGGTGGCAGCAAGTGAAGTAGTATGTAAGTAGCTTTAGAGAAAAGTGGAAGTTGGATTAGCACTTAAAGGCGATATCAAGATACTGCTGGCTAGTATCGTCTTTTTAGTCTGTATTATCCTGACTGCCTGTCTAAACTAGAGTGATTGAACTTGTATATTTATAACTGTCTATCTAAAATTGCCTGAATAAGAGACAATACGCTCATAAGTCCTAAAGTCTTACGGTACTAAAAAAAATAGTAGCGCGTTCAAAGGCTCTTAGAGATTGAGCAACACAGACATTTAATAAATTTAACTTAAGCAAAAAGGCAGTTCTGAATGACCAAACATAACCCGTATAATTTTTTACCTTTGCAGCCAACAGGTAGAAACGAGACTAATACTGCTAATACCTATGCTCCTGAAGATATGATTAAAATATACGAGCAGCAGTTTCTCATTCAAGTGCCGGAAGAAGAGCTGACCGAGTTTTTGCCAGCGTTAAAAGCATTCTATGATATCGATAACCATACCTTAGATGTCAGTGCCATTATTTTCGATGCAATTGCAGACTCTGCTATCATTTATAATCACAAAATTAAAGTCGGCGACTATCAGATATTAGGTGAATTGATAGAAGAGGCGATTGAGTATGATGATGACAACAAAAGTGATGAAAGCGCTGAGAGTGAAGAGATTCAAGCCTATACATTAGAGTGCCAACGTACATTTTTCATCAACGATGTAGAAATACCTTATCATTTCAACTTATTCATTTATGGCGACGGTTATTCTACTTTGACCAAAAAAGAAACCGTATTAGAAAAAATGTATTGGTTTGTCAGAGGTAGATTTGAAGAGGATTTATTAGATGACGCTGAAGACAACGACAGCTTAGAATCTATTAATGCGCAACTAGCCAGTTTAGGTATTCGTGAAATGGATCTGACGACTGTGGATGAGATAATCAGCTATGTAGAAGGCAGCATCATCGACGACCCAATGGTAGACGACCTTAATAAACTGTTGGATGATGCTGAATAGTGAGTAAGATAAGTTAGTAGAGTAATCAATTAGTAAAAGTACAGATTTGAAAATTATATAGCTGAAAAACTAGAAAAAAGCCTCACTGCTCGTATTATGAATGGTGAGGCTTTTTAAATTCACAACCTCATAAATAAGTTCTTTCGACATCATCCAAAATTACATGACGCGATACATTTCTAGGTTTTTACCCATCTCCCCTCAAAGGGTCAGTCGATTTCCTATATAATGTGAGCTATTTCGTTATTGTTGATTCATTCAATTTAGGCTTTTTTCTTAGCAAAAAATGCTTCTTATCAGGTAAAACGGTGCTTTATGTTCAACGCTTCCTCGACTCGTTTAAATAAATACATCAGCGAAAGTGGTATTTGCTCTAGGCGAGACGCTGACCGCTTTATTGAACAAGGTAATGTATACATCAATGGCAAACGTGCGTCAGTAGGTGATCAAGTGGTTGCTGGAGATGCGGTAAAAGTCAACGGGCAGCTTATCGAGCCACGAGAGCCCGATGATTTTATTTTTATTGCATTAAATAAGCCAGTAGGCATTGTGAGTACTACAGAAAGCTCTGAGAAAAATAATATTGTCGATTTTGTGCGACATAGTTTGCGTATTTTTCCGATAGGCCGTTTGGACAAAGATTCCCAAGGTTTGATCTTTTTGACTAATAACGGTGATTTGGTCAATAAGGTACTACGTGCTGGCAATAATCACGAGAAAGAATATCTAGTTACCGTAAATAAGCCGTTAACGGATAGTGTTATCGAAGGTTTGGCGGGCGGTGTGCCGATGCTTGGCAAGATGACCAAAAAATGCCCAGTGACTAAAGTAGCTCCTAATGTGTTTAATATCACTCTCGTTCAAGGTCTAAACCGTCAAATTCGCCGTATGTGTGAGCACTTTGGCTACGAAGTCGTCAAGCTTGAACGTACGCGGATTATGAATGTAAGTCTCAAAGGGCTTCCTGTTGGTGACTGGCGAGACTTGACTCCAAAAGAGCTGTCTGTGTTGCTTAAATCTGTAGAAGATTCCTCTTCGCAAGACAATCACTCAAACAAGAAATCTCGCAATACGCCACGAAAGAAACCTCGTGCTGATGCTTCGTCAAAGTCAAAACCATCTACAAAATCGGCAGGTGCAGCAAAGGGGCGTGGCAAATACGCCAAAGATGATGCTAGAAAACCAGCAGGTTCTAAAGGTAGAGATGGACGTCCTACTGGTCGTGGTAAGCCGTCAGGGGGTAATGGTAAGTCCGGAGGCAATGGAAAACCTACTACCAATGGCAGGCGTCCTTCGAAAGGACGAGGCTCTTCACGGTAATAATTTTTCACAATGTGACGGCTATATTTATTGCTGAAATAGCCGTAAGCTAAATAACTTTAGTCTTAATGAGATCATATTATGTTTAAAATAAAAGTAGAGCGCATTGTCAAAAAACCGATTGATGAGGTATTTGAAGCGCTGAGTGACCATGCCAGTTATGGCTCATTTAAAGCGGTGGGAGTGGCTAAGTTAGTAGCTGAAGGTGACGAGGAGCGCAATGGCGTCGGAGCTTTACGCAGCATTCAAACGGGACCCGTTAAGTTTTGGGAGCGGATTACAGCGTTTGAGCGTCCTACTCATATGCAATACCAAATCGAAAAATCTAAACCTATAAAAATGCGACATGATAAAGGCACCATTGATTTAAAAGACTTGGGCGATGGCACCACACACGTGACTTGGGTGTCTGAGGGTCGATTGATTGTACCATTGCCATTAGTCGGTCGCCTATTTGACCGTCAAATGCAGAAACAAGGAACCATAGGGTTTAGTAGCATACTCAAATCTATAGAAAGCCGCTAATCTAGCGGCAATGTTGGGTTTTTTGATATCACTCTCTAGTGGTTGTTTATTTTATTTGAGCCATCACTGTCAGTTTTAATTCGCTTTATTCTTAGTAGCTTCAATCTCGTTAAAACGCGCTAACTGCTCTGGCGTTGCTTTCTGTTGATACTTCTCTTTCCACTCAACATAAGGCATGCCATAAACAAGCTCGCGCGCATCCTCATATTCAATCTCAATACCACGCTCTTCACCAGCCGCTTTATACCATTTAGATAAGCAGTTACGACAAAAATCAGCAAGGTTCATCAGTTCAATATTTTGTACATCTTTACGATCGTCTAAATGAGCCAACAAGCGTCGAAATGCTGCAGCTTCTAATTCGATGTTTGATTCTAATTTTGCCATAAGGTTTTTCCTAGTTATAATTGAGTCATTTCAAAACTGAAATGATACTAACGATATAAATATTGCGCAACCTATGTCGTTCTATATTAAAAAAGGTATACAAGAAAACTTGGCAAACTCGTTGTATTAGCTATATTTTAAATAGAATGAGGTGAATAATATCCCCTCATTCTATTCAAAATTGCTATATATCGGAATGATTAAATGCCTTTAAGCTAAGTTAAATTACTGCATCTGACAAAGTGTTTTGGTGACTTCTAAAAACTCTTCTATATCTTGTAGATTATGGCAATGAATTGGAGAGACTCGAATCGATCCTTTCAAACCAAATGATTCCAACATTCTTGATGAATAAGGGCTTGATAATAAACGCTCGAATGTTACTACCCCAGCTGTTTCATAATGATCTACCGCTTTTTTATATTCTAAATTGTCAAAACCAATTGCCATAATAAAGTCTTTTTGGGTTAAGTCTTTGCAATCTAAATAGACATTTACGCCGTCTATGTGCCTTAACCCTTGTACATTTTCAGTGCCTTCTAACATTGCGTGCATTAAAGCTCTTTCATGCAATTTGATACGGGTCATACCTTCTATAAAAAGCTCTCTTCTTTTCGTTGACGTAATGAATTGCTCTCCTAACCAACACACATAATTGACGACTTCAGTGACTGCTGCAAAATGTGCTGGGGCAGGGCTACCAAGTTGCCAATAATCGTGTGGTTTCGCAATTAACTTATTGTGTGGTAATTTCGCCAATCGCTCTGATACGTAACCAACTCCAAAACCACGTGGACCAAAAAACTTATAAGGCGCAAAATTAATCCCGTCAACGGGGACTTTGCTCACATCGATAATCCCATGTGGTGCATGTTGTACGGCATCAGCCACAATATACAGATCAGGTTTAATATTTCTTGCTTCGGCCACTATTTTGGCTTCATCCAATAAGGCACCAGACACATTTGATGCATACATAAAACTTAATAGACAGGTATCTTGGTCAATCAGTTTGATCACATCCTCAACATCGACGCCACCCGTCACAGGGTTAGTCTTAGCCACTCTTAATTCTTTCCCTGTCGCTTTGGCATAAGAAGCCATTGCGTCATAAGCCGAAGGGTGTTCTAACAAGGTTGTCACCACATTACTGCCAGGTACATTCTCCATCACGGTTCTGACTATATCAAACATGACCATAGAGGCAGTGAGCGATGTAACGATACTGCCTTTATCAATATTTAAGATGGTTTCTATGGAACGATACCCTTCTTCTTGGATATCCATCAGCCATTTCGCAGTTGTATTACCATGTTCCGGACAGTCTGGTAATTCATCTAATTCTTTAAAAATATTACTGGCCGCTTTCAATCTGAACGAGCCACCTGAGTTATCGAAAAAAAGCCTTTTTGTTTTATTAATTGGGTCGATATCCACGTGATAAAATTTGTCTTTAATCATCTCACTCAAGGACTCACTAAAAAGCTCACCTTGTTCAATGTTGTATTTCATGACGATTATCCTATTATTTTTTTAAAATTAAGAGTACGCAAGCAAAGCAGATAATAAAGTCACAACACAGTATTCTCTGCTTTGTTTAATAGTTTTAGCTCTATTGTTTAATGTAAGAGAGTTATGTTTTGGCTAATTTTACTTCTTGATTGGGTTCAATCTCGTCTTCAAATAAGTTTTCTATTCTGGCAATACAAAGCGTTGAAACCATGTCACCTGTTACGTTAAGTGTGGTATGTCCCATATCAATTATTCTGTAGATTGCCGCAATTAAGCCGATAATATCAGCAGGTAACCCAATTGAGTCCAATAAAATAACCATCATCACGATGCCACCACCTGGAATTCCCGGCGAACCAATTGCTATTAGCGTTGCCATAGTGATGGTCATAAATTGTTGAAAGAGTGTCATCTCAATGCCATATATCTGAGCAACAAACATAGTTCCAACGGCGAAATAAACGGCTGCGCCATTCATATTAATCGTTGCACCCAGAGGAAGAGAAAAACCTGCTAGCTCTTTTGTCACACCAAATTTTTCTTCTGCTACTTTCATAGTGACTGGAAGAGAGCCTGAACTGCTTGTTGTACTTGCCGTGATAGCCCAAACGGCAGGGATATGTTTGAAAAATTCTTTTAAACTTACTTTAGCTACGAACTTTAATAGAAAGATATATAAGAATAGAACAACGCAGATCATCGCTACATAATCAGCCAAAATAAATTTAGCCAACGGTCCAAATATCTCAAAACCATACTCACCAACTGAGGCAGCGATTAGTGCAGCAACACCATAAGGAGAAAATCCCATAATAATGTCAGTAACCTTAAGCATTATTTCCGTTCCACTATCAACAACCTTCTTGAAGGGCTCGCTTTGTTTGCCTAGTATTGTCATTCCAATACCAAAAAAGGAAGAGAAGATAATAATTTGCATTAAATTACCTTCAGCGAGCGCTTGAATAGGGTTGGTCGGCACCATGCTTAGCAGGGTTTCAGAGACACTAGCCATCTCTTTTATTACAACTGGATCTGTTGAAATAATATTCATCTCAAAACCTTGTCCAGGCATCAATAAATTTGCAACAATAAGTCCAATGACTCCTGATAACAAAGTGGTTACGACATAAAATAGTAACGTTTTACTACCCACACGTTTTAACTTTTGTATGTCTCCCATATTGGAGATTCCACTTGCTATTGAGAAAGCCACGAGTGGTACAACTATCATCTTGATTAGGTTTAAGAACAGATCTCCAATGGGCTTTGCGATCAGCGCTTGTTCTTTAAAGAAGATACCTGCGGCTATACCTATGGCAAATCCAATGAATACTTTAGTACTTAGTTGCATCCTTTTTTTTCTCATAATGCCACTTCCTATGTGTTACGTTCATGTGAGGTTCTAATCTGCAAGGCTAGTTAATGCTGTAGGAACAATGTTGCAACTATTGGTACAAAATTTATCCACCCCTAAATCTACCACTACAGTTAATATTATAATAATGAATTAAAGCGGTTAGATATATTCAAACTATTAATATATAAACATGAGGTAATCTAATGAAGACTGAGCAAATAGAAACATTTTTGATGATCACAGAAACAAAGAACTTATCTTTAGCGAGCAAAAATCTGTTCATCTCTCAATCGGCAGTTAGTCATCGCTTGCGCGCTCTAGAGGAACATCTTGACTGTGAGTTATTCATACGTGGACGTGGTGAAAAGCTAGTCACCTTGACACAAAAGGGAGAGGAGTTTGTTGAAATAGCAATGCGTTGGAAAGCGTTATGGCGGGAAACGAAAATATGGGCATTACAAGAGTCTAAAATGAACTTAAGTGTAGCTAGTATTGATAGTTTAAATACTTGTGTGTTTTCAAATCTATATAAAGAATTGATTAATAACAATAATACAGATGATAAGAAAGCTAGTGAAAGCAGCAATGGGATTACTTTAAATGTCAGTTCTCACTGGAGCAAAACTATTTATGACCTCATTGAGAATAACGATATCGATATCGGCTTCACACTTAATTCATTAAAATATCCAAATGCGATATCTAAACCTTTATTTAAATCTAGAGGAGTTATTATTTCTTCCATCTCATCAAAATACGCTAGATTGGTTCACCCGCATGATTTAGATACAGCTGATGAAATTCTTTTTTCAAGTGTTTCTGAATACCATATATGGCATAATTTTTGGTGGGAAAAAAATCAGAATGAGTATTCTAGTGTTGATACGGTTTCACTATTATTCACTGTTTTTGACTTTGAAGAAAAATGGGCTATCGTCCCTGTTTGGATTGCACGTGTATTTGAAAGAATCCACCCTGTTAAAATATCTGAGCTTAGTGTACTTGCACCCGAATATACTTGTTATCAAGTGACGAATCGCTACCCTAAATCAAGTAGATTGAAAGCCATTGAAAGGTTTACAACGGCCCTAGAAGATTATATGAAGACAGATGCTTTCATTAATAGTGTGCAGTAATGTAATAGGTTGAATGTTAAAAAATCACAATCTCATATAAAATCTTAATCGTATCTCTTTCGAGCGCAATTTATTAGCCCACTAAACTCAAACTGTATTTAAGAGAAGTTGTTATAGAAATTTTACATCCATCACATTATGCTTAATGGCGGATATAGCCAAAGTATGGCCTATTATATATATGAGGTTTTAGGGTAGGGCACAGTTTGGGCGCCGCCATGAAAACGGGATCTTTATTTGAGTAGTTAGATTCAATTATATTCAAAAAGATATTTCGAGAATTTCTCTAAAAGCCCCGAAAATCAGACAAAAAAAATCCTCACTTCCTATTTAAGGAGTGAGGATTTTAGTGCTTTTTCAAGCCATATTTGGAGCGGGAAAAGAGATTCGAACTCTCGACCCCAACCTTGGCAAGGTTATGCTCTACCACTGAGCTATTCCCGCTAATTATCAATTAACTATCGTCAGTTGATGAAGGCGTATTATACGCAGTTTTTTTTAGGTGTCAATACCTATAACGAAAAAAATTAAAGTTATTAAAATAGGCGTGTCTTCTGGTCATAGATATATGTTATAACGGTTTATTATAATATGTATTCCAAAAGCTTTGTAGTACATAAATAAGCTGGGACGCACTTTATAATTTAATCGTAATCACATTCACAATTATCAATACTTACAAAGATAAGTCATAAGGATAAAAAATGAGTCAACAATATACCATCGCTGATTATTTGTTTGATCGTGTCGCAGAAGCGGGTGCATCTGAGATATTTGGCGTACCTGGTGATTTTAATTTAACTTTTTTGGACAATGTTCTTGCTTCTGACAAGCTACGCTGGGTAGGTAACACCAATGAGCTAAATGCTGGCTATGCTGCCGATGGCTATGCACGCGAGCGTGGGTTTGCCGCTATGGTGACGACCTTTGGTGTAGGCGAACTATCAGCGATCAACGCGACCGCAGGTTCTTTTGCTGAGTATGCGCCGGTATTGCATATCGTAGGTGCACCAAGCACGGCTCTACAAGACTCAAAGCGCCGTATTCATCACTCGCTTGGTGATGGCGTGTTCAATCATTTTATTAAGATGGTTGAGCCTGTGACGGTAGCCCGTGCGCAGCTTACCCCTGAAAATGCTGCCTCAGAAATTGATAGAGTAATTCGCTTAATTCTCAAAAAGCATCGCCCAGGTTACTTGCTATTATCACCAGACGTCGCGCGTCAGCCTATCTACCCACCAACGACCAAGTTGATCGATAGCCAAGAAGACATTACTAGCCAAGCGGCATTATCAGATTTTAAGCAAGCACTAACCGAGTTTTTGCCAAACAAGACCACGACACTAATGGCAGATTTGATGGTGCATCGTTTGGGGTTACAGCCACAGCTCAAAGCATTGATCGCTGATACAGATATTCCTTATACCACGCTATCTTGGGGCAAGACGCTGCTTGATGAAAATAGTGATCGTTGGGCAGGCACTTATGCGGGTGTTGCTTCGCGTCCAATTGTCAAAGATGCGGTAGAAAACTGCGAATGCCTTATCAAAGTAGGGGTGCAATATACTGACACTACTACCGCAGGGTTTAGCCAAGATATCAATGAAGATGTGGTCGTAGACTTGCACTATGAGCGTGCCTCTATCAGTGGTAAGAACTTTGCACCGATTGCGTTAAAAGATGCGTTGCAAGCCCTGCATGAAGTGATGACCTCTGGCATTAACATCGTGCCAAAACCTTTCTGTGAAGAAGTTAAGCCGCACGAACAAAAAGGTAAAGACAGTGAGGCTATCCGCCAAGATGACCTATGGCATATTATCGCTGACCGCTTAGACCACAATAACTTGGTGTTTTCTGAACAAGGGACGGCCTATTTTGGTATCAGTGATGTGCGTCTGCCAGAAGGGGTGACATCATATGGGCAGCCGATGTGGGGCTCAATTGGTTACACGTTGCCTGCCAGCTTGGGCGCGGCAATCGCATCGCCAGATAAGCGCAGTGTGTTATTAATTGGTGACGGCTCAGCATTGCTAACGATCCAAGAGCTAGCGGTCATGATTCAAGAGCGCATCAATCCTGTGATCGTCTTAATTAATAACGACGGCTATACGGTAGAGCGCGCGATTCATGGCGAAAACCAATATTACAATGACATTCCTAAATGCGATTGGCAAATCATGCCGCGAGCTTTCGGCGCGACAGAAGAAAATAGCGTATTACTTAAAGCAGAGACAGCAGGCGAGCTAAAATCTGCTTTCGACAAAGCTGCTGCGACTACCGATAAGCTTATAATGATTGAGGTGATTGCAGACAAGCATGATATCCCACCATTGCTAGCAGACATCAGCGCGGCATTAAAGCCAAAAAAGGACTAAGTCATTCGTAAAAGCTTAATGAATAAAAGTAACAGCCCCATTTAGCGAAATAGCTAGATGGGGTTTTTGTATTTTTTATCATACGGATTAATTAATCAGCGATTGCTCTTATGTCAGTTTGCAGACTTTAGTATCATGGCGGATTGGGCTACGTTCAGCCTTTATAGTCAACAGGAGATAGACACGTCGTGATTTGGTTAAAAATGCTTATCGGCGCATTAATGGTACTGGCGATTCAAATGTTCGCCCAAACCCGATTTTTCTATTTGGCGGCACTTGCGCCACTATTCCCCACCTTTACGTTAATCAGTCACTTTATCGTTGGTACTGAGCGCAGTCCCGCTGATTTAAAGGTCGCGTTGATATTCAGTATGCTTGGTGTCATACCGCATTTGATTTATACCTTTGTGGTGTTTTTTAGCATCAGTTATATGAGCTTATATAAGGCATTGCTATTAGGGGTAGTCGCTTGGACGGTTGCGGCTGCGATCCTGGTACTGACATGGCAATACATTCAAGGTTAAGTAATATTAAGACGTAAATTCTTTTAGCACAGCAATGGTATTTTGTGGGCTTCACTTTAATATTTGAGCGCTTTTTATTGAAGTCTTTTTTATTGATCTAGGGCGTGTCTTCAATTCACCCGATAGTCATCTAAATGGGCTAAAAATGGCTAAATCTTGCCAAACAGCGTCAAATAGCTGGTTAATATCCCGATATTATCTGCGCTATTTTTCTTGTTTGACGGCAATTTATCTCATTTTTATCACCATTTTTGAAATGAAGACACGCCCTAGTATTGGCTGTTAGTTCTGATGGTGATGCTAATATCATCATAAATAATTGTCATTCATATTTTGAATAACGGCCGCTTATGATAGGCTCACTGGTGTAATATCTACTAACAGCAAGATAACGAAAACCCCATCGTAATCAATTACTATTCTTAATAATAAAAAATAGGGCTCAAAAAAATGGATACCTTAAATATCCTGTATCTCGTAGGCGCAGTATTAATTTTCGCCAGTATCATGGCGAGTACATTATCGGCGCGCTTAGGCGTACCATTGTTGTTGCTGTTTTTGATAGTGGGTATGTTGGCAGGCGAGCAAGGTATCTTGGGTATTGAGTTCTCTCAATATGCGTTAGCCAATTTCGTTGGGCAGGCCGCCTTAGCCTGTATCTTGCTAGATGGTGGTTTACGTACGTCCTTTAAATCGTTCCGAGTGGGTCTAAAACCTGCGATTACGCTGGCTACATGGGGCGTGTTGGTCACGGTCATGGTGCTAGGGGTGTTTGTCACTTGGCTGCTCGATGTCGATTGGCGCTTTGGTCTACTGATGGCAGCGATTGTCGGCTCAACCGATGCAGCAGCGGTATTTTCTCTATTACGTAATGGCGGTGTCAAGCTTAACGACCGTGTGCAGGCTACGCTTGAACTTGAGTCTGGTGCCAACGATCCCTTGGCTATTTTATTAGTTACTGGTTTGATTGCCCTAAATGTAGATCCTGATGGTCAGACAGTATTTGGCTTTTTAGTTTTATTGCTACAGCAGCTGAGCTTTGGGCTAGGTATGGGCTTATTGTTCGGTTATTTCTTATCCCGATTATTGCCCAAGGTGCATTTAGCAGAAGGCATGTACGCCATTTTAATCCTCTCCGCTGGCTTGGCTGTGTTCGCCGCGACCAATCTTATTGGCGGCAGTGGATTTTTGGCGGTATACCTCACTGGTGTGTTAATCGGCAACCACAAGGTGCGCTCGACAGAGCATGTCATGCGAGTGATGGACAGCTTTGCTTGGTTGTCTCAGGCAGTGCTTTTCGTAGTATTAGGGCTGTTGGTCACTCCATCAAACGTCCTCAATGTCTGGCATTATTCGGTTGCAATCGCGCTCTTTATGATTTTTGTGGCGCGTCCTATTGCCGTCTATACCAGCGTAAAACCATTCAAATTTAAAGACAGAGAGATTGGGTTTATCTCTTGGGTTGGTTTGCGCGGTGCAGTGCCTATTACCTTGGCGATTTTACCGGTCATGGCTGGTATAGATAACGCTTTTATGCTGTTTGATATTGCCTTTGGCGTCGTGGTTCTGTCGTTGATTCTGCAAGGCACAACCATCCCTACAATGGCCAATCTATTTAAAGTACGTATTCCAACCAATAAAGACCCCAAAGAAGAGCATGAAGTCTGGGTATCGGATAAGGCCAGTATCACGCTGTATGAGTTTGAGGCAAAGTCGGGCGCATTTGCCATTGGGCGTCATCCTATGGGTATATCTAAAGGCATCAACCCAGATGAAATCAGTGTCTTTGCGCTAGTGCGTAATCAGCAAATCGTAGTAGTCGATGACAGCACAAAGCTAAAATTCGGCGACAGTGTCTGGTATGCGATGAGAGGCAATCACGCTAGCAAAATCGCCAAGATTTTTAATGACACGACATTAGATCGCAAAGCTATCGATGACTTCTATGGCGATTGGTTGCTATCACCGAGTGTTAAGCTTGGAGACTTGCCGTTTTTTACAGGAATCATGGCGTCTGAGACTCTGGTAAAAACACTTAAAACGTCCGATGAAGACAGCGCAAAAAACATGTGGGAGCAGACGGTGGCCGAGTACGTGAAATCACACTTAGGTACTGCGCCAGTGTCAGGCGATACCGTTGTAATAAGTGATGAATGGTCATTAGTTATTAAGGAAGTCGATGACAAAGGGAAGCTAAGAACCATTGGCCTAAAGTACCAAGACCAAGCAGCGACCGCCTAAAATTTTGTCGAAAATTTTTAACAACTAATGATCAAAACAGTAAGATAAGTCCTAATTTTTAAAGGCATTACTTTAAAGACAAGGCACCAGTTACTAGAACTCTATTATTAAGAAACACTGAGAGTCCGAGTAGCAAAATGTGCTGATAAATTAGGCTTTAGAATAATTCTCTGACAACAAATTTATCATTTTATGCAAAAAATCTGCCACATGTTTGTGCAGATTCTCTCGGTATGCCCAGTGATGCTTCACTTCATAGCTTGCCTCATCAGGTAGTAATATTTTCATCAGTCCCATCTCTTCGTAGCGCATTGCTAGATCACGTGGCAAATAACCCACATGATGACCTGCTAGGATAAGCTGTGCGGTGGCTTCCATCTGATAAGTAGTCGCGCTCAGTATCTTTGGGCGAATATGATTGATACTGACATCAGTAATATAACCTCGTTTCACCCAATGATGGTCTTGCTCTAATTCCTCAAATGTTAGCTTGTCAGGCTCATGAAACGAGCGATGCTCACGCCCGCAGCAGACGACCTGTGTTTCGATAAAAGCAGGTTGAAAGGTCAGTAGCGGCGGAAAACTACCAAAGTATCCCACACCAATATCACTCTCGTTACCGAGGAGCTTTTCTATCATGCTCTCAGGACTTTGCACGTCAATAGAAAAGTGTATCAATGGATTGTCACGGTAGCTAGCAGCCAAGCACTGACGCAGCGCATCATAAAAAAGTGTTGGCATCTGATCGATTAAGCACAGTCTGATATGACCACCACGCACAGAATCTAACTGACGGATGTAGTGCAATTGATGTTGAAAGCTGGCAACGGCTTCTGTAAAGCTCAAACAAGCCTCATACACTGCCGCACCGTCCTCTGTAAGCTTAAATCCTGCTCGACCACGATGACACAGCGTCATTCCTAAGCGGTCTTCTAAATGCGTCAAATGTCCACTGATCACAGAAGTAGTAACATTTAAGCGTGACTGAGCGGCTGTCACGCCCTGACACTCCACGATCGCCATAAAGCTACGTAGTGTTTTTATATCTATTTTTATCAACTCATCTAGCATCAATCGCCACCCTATATCAAATTAATTAAATAGTAATGGATAAGGATTGAGTAATTTTCATAATCCTTACTTTTCTATATGTATTCGTACCATCTACTAAGAAATAAAAAGTAAAAGCTAATTTTATCAAGGTTTTAAGATTACCTAACAAAACATTCTGCTTGTCAAAACTTCTGATAATAATATGTAAATTTCGTTTACTACGAAAAATTAGAAGTTTGCTTCTGAATTTTACCATGGTTCATGCTCTTATATTTATGTATTGTCAATGGCATGTAGCAAATTGTGTACTTAAACCAAATAGAACAAGGAAGTAACTTATGACATTCAATCAACCATTAAGCGGCAATGATATGCCAAGATTTGGCGGTTTCGCTTCTATGATGCGTCTGCCAACTCAAGCCGATGCTGAAGGGTTAGATGTGGCGTTCGTTGGCGTACCTTTAGACATTGGTGCATCCAACCGTAGCGGTGCAAGATTGGGTCCTAGACAGATTCGTGATGAGTCAAGAATGATTCGTCCCTACAATGTGGCCACTCGCGCTGCACCTTTTGAGTCATTACAAGTCGCTGACATCGGCGATGTGCCTATCAATACATTCAACCTGCTAAAAAGCGTTGATATCATCGAAAAATTCTATACTGATAAAATCGTCAAACACGGCGCGATTCCTCTAACACTAGGCGGCGATCATACTATCGCGTTACCGATTCTGCGCGCACTTGCTAAAAAACATGGCCCTGTCGGTATGGTACATATCGATGCTCATGCTGATATCAATGATGATATGTTTGGCGAAAAAATCGCTCACGGTACGCCGTTCCGCCGCGCTGTTGAAGAAAACCTCATCGATGGTAATCGTGTGGTGCAAATTGGTCTACGTGGTACAGGCTACAGCGCTGAAGAGTTTGACTGGTCAACTGAGCAAGGATTCCGCGTGGTACCTGCTGAAGAGTGTTGGTATAAGTCGCTAACACCGCTTATGGCTGAAGTACGCGAAAAGCTAGGTGATGGTCCTGTCTACTTGAGCTTCGATATCGACGGTATCGATCCTGCCTTTGCCCCAGGTACAGGCACTGCTGAAATCGGCGGTTTGACCTCTACTCAAGGCATCGAAATCATTCGCGGTATGCGTGGTCTAGACGTGGTGGGTGGAGACTTGGTCGAAGTATCACCACCGTACGATCCATTTGGTAATACCTCGGTATTGGCGGCGAACTTATTGTTCGAGATGCTATGTATCCTGCCGGGCGTACGCTATGACGACAAAGTTAAGGCGGTTTACTAATCGTTACGTCTCAACATGATAACCATAAAAGGAATGGGTTATTAACAGTCTCTTATGGGTGAGATGTGGAGCATAGAGTAGATTTATCGGCACCAGTGCAATGACTGGTATTAATATAACTCGGTTAAGGAAGACACTAATGAGTAAACCTTCTTCATTTTTTGGTCAAGATACGCTCTCTCCAAATGAAGCTGGACACAGTTTGGGTTCAATTGGTACGTTTGCGCTGTGGTTTGGAGCCAATATCGTAGTCACGACTATCTTAACTGGGATGTTGTTGGTACCAGATCTACGCTTTACCACTGCTATAACGACCGTACTCATTGGTTCTTTAATCGGTGCAATTCCACTGCTTTTGGTTGGTCTGATGGGCCAGCGTACTGGCCTGCCATCGATGGCTCTGACACGTAGAGCTTATGGACCACTTGGTAGCCAGTTGATCTCACTGGTAAACATGGGCGTGCTCATTGCGTGGAGCTGTATTCAGGCGCTGCTCGCTGGCATGAGTCTGAATTACGCGATTGAGGCTACCACGGGTTATAGCAACCTACCACTATTTGTGATCTTGTGTGAGACAGTCGTGGTGCTAATTGTGCTACGTGGTCACCTCGGTATTGAGCTTGTCGAGCGTTGGGCGGCACTAGCCATGGCAGGTCTTACGGTTGTCGTGCTTTATCAACTTAACCAACATTATGATGTATCGACACTGTTTGAAATGCCAGTTGAATCACGTAATGGTATTACGTTAGGTATTGCATTTGATATCGTCATTGCTACTGCATTCTCTTGGATGTCTTCGGCAGCTGATTACAACCGTAACTGTAAGACTTCAAAGATTGCCGTATGGGGTACTTACTTTGGTTATATCATGGCGGCTATTGTTGCTATGGGTTTGGGTGCGACGATATCAGGACTTTCTATCTTAAACGGTATGGAACAGACTTACGACCCGACTCGTCTGCTTGCTGACTTTGGTTTTGGTTTGCCAGCTGCTCTAGTTATATTCTTTTCAGTCATGACAACCAATGTAATGGCAGTCTATAGCGCAACGCTATCCTGCATGAACATCGCTCCTAACATGAGCTTTTGGAAACCTGCACTTATCATTGGCTTGGTCACTATCTTTGGTGCGCTGATACCAGGTATTTTAGACCAATTCCAAAACTTCTTATTGATTGTAGGTGCACTATTTATCCCAGCATTTTCAGTCATGATTGTCGATTATTATCTTGTTGGTCAAGAAGGCTATACCGCAAAGCTGCTTGACTCTACCAAACAGTTAGGCCGTCCTACTGCAAAGATTGCTATCGCAGCATATCTAATCGGTGCAGCGCTCGCCGCATACTGGACTTTGATAGCGCCTCCATCTTTCGGTGCTTCATTACCTGTCTTTATTATTACTGGTGGACTTTACTGGTTAGGTGCAACTCTGTTCACTCGCCCTAGTAGCGCTGTTACTTCAGATCGGAAGGAGCCGTCATTATGAAATTGATGATTGCTCAAACCAATCCTTTACTGGCTGAAGCGACGGCCAATCTAGAAGCTTTAGAGTCGCTTTGCCGCCTAGCAGTAGAGGCAAAAGTAGATCTGCTCGCGTTGCCAGAGCTTGCATTCACAGGCTACAACATCTTTGAGCGTCTTGATCGCTTAGCGCAAACTATCGATGGTCCAATTGTCACTGAAGCAGCTAGGCTTGCTAATAAATATAACTTGCATCTACTATTTGGTCTCGCTGAGCGCCAGTCTAATGGTGAGTTAAGCAACTCTGCCATATTGCTAGATGACAATGGGCAACACCTTGCGACTTATAATAAGCGTCATTTATGGGATCGTGAAAACGAGTTCTTTACAGCAGGTAAAAAATCCTGCGTGGTTGTTACTCGATTTGGCAAATTAGGATTGATGATTTGCTACGATAATGAGTTCCCAGAGGTGGCAAGAGAGTTAGCTCAAGCAGGCGTAGAGGTCATCCTGTCACCTACAGCAAATATGCTGCCAAATGCAGAGCGTCAAGTACTGCAAATTCGCGCTCGTGCCATGGACAATCAATGCTTTGTTGCTTGTATCAACCGCTCAGGCGTAGAACATACCCTTCATTACTGTGGTAATAGCATCGTTGCTGGTCCCGATGGTGAGGTAATCGGAAGGCTTGGTTTGACCGCTGGCACGATGATAGTAGATATCGATCTCGCCCGTATTGATGAGAGTCGCATGCACCAAAATTATCTTAAGGACCTGCGTGCTCTTAAAGATACTCATGTCGTTGATGGAGCTGACTTATGAGTGAGCAGTCATTACCTCGAATCAAGCCAGAAAACTGGTATCGAACCACCATGCTCAGTGACGGAATCACACTTATTGATGAGCCATGGATTAAGCCGTTTTTCCGCTGTAATCTGTGGCACGTACGGGGTAGCGAACGCGATTTATTAGTAGATTTTGGGTTAGGTGCTGTACCATTGCGCCGCCATGTCGCTTTGCTCGCTGATCGCGATGTCGTTGGTGTTGCCAGTCACACCCATTTTGACCATATTGGCGCAGTAAATGAGTTTGACTGCTGTCATGTCCATTCTGCTGAGGCACACATCTTAGCTGAACCAGACAATGCTCGTACTTTGGCAGATATGTTTGTTAACGATGAGATGTTTGACGCGCTACCGCCTGAACCTTATGCCCATTGCGGCTATAAAATTGCGGCACCAGCAAAAATTATGCAGCTTGAAGATGGTGACGTGATTGATTTGGGCAATCGTCAATTTGAAGTAATTCATACGCCGGGTCATTCTCCAGGTGGTATCGCCTTGTGGGAAGCTGCTAGCGAAACGCTGATTTCTGGTGACCTTATCTATGATGGCCCATTAATTGAAGATACGTGGCACAGCAATATGTCTGACTACGCCAAGAGTATGCGTCGTTTAAATTCACTGCCAGTGCGAGTCGTTCATGGTGGTCATTTCCCTAGCTTTTCAGGTAAACGCTTAAACATCATGATTGATGATTGGTTACGGCACCATGACTTGTAACGAATAGCACTCAATAACGATTAAAAATAAACCATTAGCCAATATAAAAATTTTAACTTAATACTAATTATATTTTTCAGGATGACTGACCCATGACCCAATTGACGCAAACGCCTTCTCCTTTGACTGATACATCATCACTGACCTGCGGTGAGCTGCTGGTGCAGTGGCTAGAGTATTATGGTGTAGAGACCGTTTTTGGTATCCCTGGTGTACATACGGTAGAGCTGTATCGTGGCCTGCCAAATACCAATATCCGTCATGTGACACCGCGTCATGAGCAAGGGGCTGGGTTTATGGCGGATGGCTACTATCGTGCTTCTGGAAAGGTTGGGGTTTGTTTCATTATTACTGGCCCTGGTATGACCAATATCATGACGGCGATGGCGCAGGCATTGGCTGATTCGATACCGATGCTAGTGATTTCTAGTGTCAACAAAGTCAAAGACACGGGTAGTGGCGAAGGGCATTTGCATGAGTTGCATGATCAGCAATGCATGATTAGCAAAGTAGCATTGATGAGTAAGACTATCTGGCAACCTGAATCGCTACCGAAAGTCATTGCAGAAGCTTTTGCCTTATTTAATGGTGCGCGTCCAGGCCCTGTACATATTCAGCTGCCTATCGATATCATCACCGCTGATGCCAGTCATGTTGCTAAGCCGCCTAAGTTAAATGCTGTAGCAAATAGCGAAGCTGGTACAAATAGCTTGAGCCTACCACAGGTCACAAGACCATTGCCGAATCCTACGCAATTAGACCTAATCGTACAGTCATTAAAAACAGCTAAAAACCCTGTAATACTTTACGGGGGCGGCTGCATCGATGTCGATCAAGATGCACAACGATTGGCAGAGCTGATAGATGCGCCAACGTTTTTGACCATCAATGCCAAGGGTTTGCTACCACCTGGTCATCCATTAAGTTTGGGTAGCAACCAGTCATTAGACGCTGGCCGAGCGGTGATTACAGAAGCAGATTGGGTGCTCGCCATTGGAACTGAGCTTGGGGAGACTGACTATGATGTGTTCTTTAATGGTGAGTTTACGATAAATGGCACGCTGGTACGTATCGACTGTGATGCCCAGCAATTGCAGCGTCCATTTAGAGCAGATATCGCGGTATTATCCGACGCACAGATGGCGATTAGTGGTTTATGTGATCGCTTAGAAGGTCAGACATTCGAACATCATGCACTATCACGTGTCAATGAGGCCAAACAAGCCATCTTGAAGGATGTAACGACAGACTTTGCGGGTCAAAACGCATTACTGAAGCTGATTAGAGATGAGGTAGAAGACGTCATTTTCGTTGGTGATTCAACGCAGCCTGTCTATAGCGGTAACCTTGGTCTTGAAGCCTTGGCGACGCGTAAATGGTTTAACTCATCGACGGGTTTTGGCACATTAGGCTATGGTTTGCCTGCCGCTATCGGAGCCATGATTGGCTCAAACTTGCCTGTCGTCAGCCTGATGGGTGATGGCGGTATTCAATTTACGATTGCTGAGCTTATCTGTGCAGCCGAGCTTGAGCTACCATTGATCGTTTTGCTATGGAACAACCAAGGCTACGGTGAGATTCGTCGTTACATGGAAGAGGGCGGTTTACCACTAATTGGCGTCAATATCAAAACGCCAAACTTTGAGCCACTAGCAGCAGGGTTTGGCGCTGGATATCGTAGAATCACCGATAAGCAGCAATTGCTAGACGCATTAAAGACAGACACGAAGGGTAAACAACCAATCATTTATGAGATTGATGAAGCAGACGACTTTCTAAAAGAAATGGCTAAGACAGTGACTTATTTTAGTTAATAGTAATACGGTCTTTAATGCTACGGATAATAACGAGACTGATAGTCACAGGTCTAAAAAACGACAAAAAAATGACAAACGCTGGTTACGCAAGGAAGCACGTTCATGACGCCCAATGCTAGAGAAATGTCAGAAAGTAGACATGAGCAAATGCCGCGTTTATTGACGGCGCTTGCTGCTGTCGTTGGTACGACCAATGTATTGACAAAACCTAGCCAACAGCAGTCTTATGTGCAAGGTGCAATTGAGGCTATCACAGACGCTACCGTCGCAGTTGTGATACCGCACTCTCTTGTGGCACTATGGCGCGTCATTAATATCTGTGCAGATTTTGATGTGATTATCATTGCTCAAGCGGCCAATACAGGCCTAACAGGTGGCTCAACGCCGAATGGAGGTTATGATCGACCACTAGTCGTAATCTCTATGCAGTTATTGGGCGGTGTGCATTTACTTAATGATGCAGCAGAACTAGTTGCTTTGCCAGCCGCTACTTTGCAGCAATTAGAGTCTACCCTTGCGCCATTAGGGCGTGAGCCGCATTCAGTACTGGGCTCTAGTTGTGTGGGCGCATCGGTGATAGGCGGCATCTGCAATAGCTCGGGCGGGATGTTGGTGCAGCGTGGCCCTGCTTATACTGAGATGGCGCTGTTTGCTAGACGTAATGACTCTGGCCAGTTTGAGTTGATCAATCATCTAGGCGTTGATTTAGGTACACTCCCAGAGGAAATGCTTGAAAATATACAATTGGGCAGGTTCGAAAGAGACCCAGATAGCCTAAGCAATAAAAAAGCCTGTACCAACCATCAGTATCAACACAAAGTACGTGACTGTGATGCCGACACGCCAGCCAGATTTAACAATGACCCCAATGGCTTGTATGAAGCATCAGGGTCAGCTGGCAAGGTCATCGTGTTTGCAGTGAGGGTAGCGACCTTTGCCAAACCTAAGCAAGAGCAAACGTTTTATATTTCGACCAACGACGCTGATACCTTGACCACACTTAGAAAACAATGGCTAAAAAGTGAGTTAAATCTGCCCGTGTTGGCAGAGTATATGCACAAAGACTATAACGACATCACGATGCATTATGGTCGAGACACTTGTCTGAGTATGCGTAAGCTTCCTGCTAGCAAGATAGGGTCGCTGTATCGACTGCAAGCAAAAATTGGCTATTATCTGGATAAGTGGCATCTTCCAAAAACACTGCCAGATCGGATACTGCAACTATCATCTGCATTTATGCCGCCATCGTTACCTGCAGTTTTGAGTACGCAGGCGCTCTCATATCAATACCATTTGATTATCAAAGTCGCAGATGGTTTTGATAATGGCATTAATAAAAATGCCGATAGAGATTCTGATAAAAATGATGGCAACAATATCGCCGCTGCGCAAGATTTTTTGCAAAATCATATACAGCAATATCAAGGTGCGCTGCATATATGCACAGAGTCTGAATCGCAATCGTTATTGGTATTTCGCAGTGCTGCGACCGCTGCTATGTTCCGTTATCATAATTTAAATCAAGACAAGTTTGGCGAGCTGCTATCGACCGATATTGCCTTACCTAGAAATGCCGTAGATTGGGACGAGACTCTACCTGAACATTTACAAAAACAAGTCAGCAAAACTTTTTATTTGGGGCATTTTTTCTGTCATGTCATGCACCAAGACTATTTATTGAAACCTAAGACCAATGCCAAGCAGTTCAAGGATGAACTGCTGGCATTTTATGATAAGCGCCATATTGAGTATCCTGCTGAGCACAATGTGGGGCATGTGTATCCTGCTAAAACTGAGCTACATTATTTTTATAAAAAACTGGATCCAACCAATTCGCTTAACCCAGGTATTGGTCAGACAGAGAAATGGAAAAACTGGCAATCATCGCCCATCAAGGAGAAGTTAAATGACGAGTTATATGGATAAGTCGCAGCAGCCGATTTTAGGGAATAATACGGTCGATCCAGAAACGCCAAAAGCAGGACAGTGGCGTGCAGCAATGTGGAAGTTTTTGTTGTTTTCAGCATTGGGTATTGCGTTATTTATCATACCGTTTGAGTGGGATGGTAAAGTCACGATTTTATTAGGTGTATTGACTGATACACTACAATCCGCCTTAGGTGGTTTGGTGACCTATATCACGATGGCGCTCGTGACGATATCCTTTTTTGGTGCGCTAGCAGTCAAAGCGTTAAAGCCCAATCTGAATGAAGGTTCGCTCGCTAAAAAACTCTTTGATGTTGAGTGGTTTTGGCTTGCTATCCGGTTTTTAGGAATGGCGTTTGTCTGGATGATTTTTCTACAAGTCGGCCCTGAGTTTATTATCAATCGTAATACCGGCGGTGTCATTTTTGAAGATTTGATTCCTGTCTTGATTCCATTATTTTTCTTTGCCATTTTATCGCTACCATTTTTGACTGATTTCGGTTTGATGGAGTTTTTGGGCACGTTAGCCAGTAAAGTATTTATCAGGCTTTTCAAACTACCTGGTCGTTCTGCTGTCGATGCGATGTCTTCTTGGTTTGGTGCCGCGTCTATCGGCCTGCTAGTCACTATGCAAGAGTATGACAAAAGCTTCTATAGTCAGCGTGAAGCTGCCATTATCGCGACCACATTTTCCGTCACTTCTATCGCCTTTACCTATGTGGTTGCCAAAACCATCGGCGTGGACAACAACTTCGTCTTCTTTTATCTGACCATTGCACTAACCGGTTTTATCGCTGCGATTATCATGCCGCGTATACCGCCATTGTCACTCAAGCCTGATACGTATCACTCGGGCAAAAGCATGCTAGATGAAGGTATTCCTGCCGAATATACAACGTACCAGTGGGCGGTCAATCGTGCTGTCACTCGCGCACATTCTATGCCAAGCTTAGGTAAAGTGTTCAAACGCAGCGTACACAATCTGTTTGATATCTATTTGGGACTAATTCCAGTAACCTTCGCTATCGGTACGATTGGTCTTGGTTTAGCAGAGTACACGCCTGTCTTTAATTGGATTGCGACACCGCTTGTACCAGTACTTGAATGGTTACAGATTCCAGAAGCGGCCAAAGCTGGCCCGGCCATGATTATGGGCTTTGCAGATATGTACTTGCCAGCATTGGTCGGTAAAAGCATTGAAAGTGAGATGACACGTTTCATCGTTGGTGCTGCCTCAATTACTCAGATTATCTATATGTCTGAAGTGGGTGCGCTGATTTTGAAGTCAAATATTAAGCTAAATGTGTTAGAGCTATTTTTAATCTTTATCCTTCGTACGCTTATCAGCTTGGTAGTCATCACCTCAGTGGCGCATCTACTGTATTAGTGGCGCGTCTAGTATTCACAAGGCATCCAGCCTAACGATAATATGCAAATGGTCGGTTTTTCTGTAGGCAGTTAAACCGACCATTTAGCCAATCACATTACGGACGTTACGTACATAAAGACAATTTGATCAAAAATATAAGGCGATTGACCATTATGGAAATGCTGAACACTACAGATTTAACCAGAGAAACTGCAATACAAAAGGCTCAAAACGAAGTTGTATTAAATGCCGCTTATATCAATGGTGACTGGGTTACGATTGAAGCGCTCGCGACCGATCCTGGTGATGCAAGCTTTGATAATACGAATAACCATGCGTTGTATGATCCAAATTCAGGCGAGGTGATTGCAACGACACGCTTATGCACCAGTGCCCATGTAGAGCAGGCAGTTGCAGCGGCTGATGAAGCGTTTGCTGGCTGGTCACAGACTAGTGTAAGTGAGCGTGCCCGCTATCTAAATGCAATTGCAGAGTCTATGGAGCAGCAATTCGATACCTTGGTTGGACTGTCTGTATTAAACAACGGCAAGCCAATTGAAGAAGCAAAGATAGATGTAGGGGACGCCATTGCTTGCTATCGTTATTATGCCAACCTTATCACAGAGCAGGCAACGTGGTCTAAGGTGTCAACGCTTGAGTCGGGTATTCGTTTGTTAAAGACATACTCGCCAGTGGGTATTTGTGCGCTGATTACCCCTTGGAATTTTCCAATGGTGACGACTTCTTGGAAGCTGGCACCTGCGCTAGCGGCAGGTTGTACCGTGCTATTAAAGCCGTCTGAGGTGACATTATTACCAGAGCTTATGCTAGGTAATATCCTATCGAATATAGGTTTGCCAAAAGGGGTGGTTAATATCTTACCGGGTGCTGCCGAAGTGGGCACTGCTATGACCAGCCATCCGCTGATTGACAAAGTATCGTTTACTGGCAGCAATATAGTAGGCGAAAAGGTGATGGCTCAAGCAGCAAAAGGCATCAAAGACATTAGCCTAGAGTTGGGTGGTAAGTCTGCCATCGTGGTCTGCGCAGATGCTGATATTGACTACGCTTGCGATTTAATCATTGGCGGTATATTTACCAATGCAGGTCAGATATGCTCGGCCACGTCGCGTCTGATTGTACATCAAGATATCGCTGAGCAACTGTTTGACACATTAAAAGTCAAAACGGAAAGTCTGCAGATTGGTGATGGTTTTGCGACAGAGACGCAAATGGGTCCATTGGTGAGTGAGCAGCAGCTGAACCAAGTTAAAAAATTCTTTGATATTGCGACAGCTGAAAATCTGGACTGTTTAACCGGCGGTGAGCTATTAGAAGCATCTGGCTATTTTGCGATGCCAACTATCTATACGAATGTGCCAACGACCAGCCAATTATGGATGGAGGAAGTGTTTGGGCCTGTATTAGTCAGTACAACTTTTACTAACGATGCAGAGGCTATTCGCCTAGCCAATGATAGCAAGTTTGCTCTAGCGGCAACCATCGTGAGCGCCGATGAGACTGCCGCGCTTGAGATGGCACTACAAATCAAAGCCGGGCATATCTGGATTAACGAGCAACAAATCGTACTGCCAGAAGCAGGCTGGGGCGGGTTTAAGCAAAGCGGTATTGGCCGTGAGTTGGGCGGTGATGGCTTGTCCGCTTATCAGAAGAGCAAACATGTATTGTTGACCGATTAATTGGACTTTTAACTAGATTGTCATTAACCACTATAGAATGGCTATTTCCTAGCTATCAGCATGACTGTTGAATTATTGTAGAGTGATTGTTGATAGCTAAGTCGCGCCCTAGCATTACGTTTGTTTACCAGACCGTTTCTTATATTAACTTTACTGTCGCACCCATTCAGGATAAAATTGAGCAATCATTCAAGTTTTATAGCCGTGCCCATTTTTATATGAGGTCACGGCTTTTTAAATGGGGCACATTATGTCACGCACCGCACTTTACAACCGTCATGACGCCTTGGAGCGTGCGCTACAGCTTTTTTGGCAAAAGGGCTTTCATGCCACATCCCTAAAAGACATCGAGCAAGCACTCGATATGCGCCCAGGTAGTATCTATGCTGCTTTTGGTAATAAAGAAGGCCTGTTTCAAGAAGCGCTAGAATATTATGCACGTCTAGGTTTGACCGAGCTTGAGCGAGTATTGAGCCATCATAAAACGCCTTTATTAGGCCTTGCCGCTTATATACGTCAGCTTGGTGGGATTCGTGATAAGGCGTTACCGAGCCGAGCCTGTATGCTGGTCAAAAGCTTACTAGAGCTGGGTGCGCGCGAGCAGACAGCGTTAACCAAGGTGGAAATGCTGCTGGCAGGTATGGAGACGCGATTTATAGAATGCTTTAGAGAAGCGCAGAATGTCGGTGAGATGGATAGTGAGCTTGATCCGGTTAGACTTGGTCGCCGCCTACAGGCAGAAGTCATGGGGCTGCGTGCCTTTGCACAGCGTGACATAGAGAGCTCAACGGTACATGCCCTTGCTGAAGATATGGCCTTATCTATAGAAGCACTGCGACTCGATGATTCGGTAAATGCTTAGCGGTATTATGGCTAGGCTTCAATATGATATATATCTTTAGACGCTTACTTGGTAGATTCAAGCTGCTTGAGGGTATGATACCCACCATGTATACGAGTGAAAATAGTAACAGCGCAGGCGGTAGCAAAGATACCAGCAAGTAGCACAAAATGTTGCGGCCAAATACAGAGAGCAATAAATAGAGCAATAGTCTCGGTGCCTTCGGTGAGGCCGTTGAGATAATAAAAGCTTTTATACTTAAACTGAGGCTTGTCTAATTGAAACTTTTCTGCAGAAATCGCAAAGGCCAAAAAGCTCGAACCTGTCCCAATAAATGCCGCTAATAACAAGGCACCTGCAATAGCATTTTGCGCAGGATTGGCTAAAATGAACCCAAGTGGCACAGCGGCATAAAACAAAAAATCGAGGGTGATATCTAAATAACCGCCTGCGCTTGTGCTTTGCTGTGCGTAGCGTGCCATTGCGCCGTCCAGCCCATCAAAGATACGATTCAATATAATCGCTGCCAGTGCGCCATACCATAGCTCAAACGCGAGTAGTGGTAATGCCAACATACCAACCAAGAATCCAGCTACCGTAAGCTGATCAGCCGTAATACCGAGCTTATGCAATGTCGCTACTATTGGGGTTAGCAGTGGCTTGATCACGGGCGTAATAAACTTGTCTAACATGCGAGTTGCCTTCTATATTTTGCTTTCTTTGTTGCTTTAGCTAGATTTTTGGCTTTAATCTACAAGACTATTGTCCTACGTAAATAACTTTACCATTGGCTGCTTCAGCGTCGCTTTGGTCGTGAGTGACCATAATAGCAGGCAGCTTATGAGTACGAATCTGATCAAATACCAATTGCCGCGTATCCATCCTCAACTGGGTATCAAGTTTGCTAAAGGGCTCATCAAGTAGTATCGCTTTGGGCTCACTCAGTAGCGTGCGTAGTAGGGCGACACGTGCTTGTTGGCCACCTGATAGGTTATCAGGATGACGATCTCCCATCCCTTCTAAGCCCACTTGCGCTAAAGACTGCGCTATTTTTTCAGCTCGCTGTTTTCTATTTCCTTTTGGCATAGCAAAAGCAATGTTGCCCGCGACTGATAGGTGTGAAAACAGCAGTGCGTCTTGATACAGAACACCAATACGGCGCAAATGCGCAGGCAGGTGAGTCACGTTCTCATCGTTTAACCAGACAGTACCCGTCGCGGTAAAATCGCTCGCCAAAGTGCCTGTTAGCCAGTTCAGTAAGCTGGATTTGCCACTACCAGAAGGGCCCATCACGGTTAGGATGTCGCCACCAGCAATGTGCTCATTGATACTCAATAACTGCTCATTTTGACGAAACAGTTGTAAGTTTTTTATCTGTAAAGATGATGGCATCAGGAACCCTTTGTTTGCGTTTTTTACGACTAATGATTTTAGTATTTTCAGTGGCTAGTTTTTTCATAACGGCTGTTTTCGATAGCTGATGCTTTTCACAACTATACTTATTCAGGGTCAACCTGCTACCGTGCGCCACTTCTAAAGAAGTATTTGGGTAGCATCCAAGCCACTATAAAACCGATGAGCGGTAGCGCCATTTGCATAATTGCGTAGACAGCACTGGTACGTCTACTGGCTCCATTCGCCAGTGTCACCGCTTCTGTCGTGATAGTAGCAATACGTCCGCCACCCGCCAATAGAGTTGGTAAATACTGACCAAAGCTAATCGCTAGACCGAGAGCAATGGCAATCAAAATAGGGGCAAATAACTGCGGCAGTTTTATCTGGAAAAAGACCTTGATGGGTGCAGCACCAAGGCTAGCGGCCACATGAGCAAAACGTGAGTCTAAGCGGCGATAACTACTGGCCAATGATAAAAACACGTACGGTAGCACGAATAAAAGATGGGCAAATGCCACGTTAAAAAATTCTGATTGATGATTGGCCAACTGCTGTAACCATACCAAGCCAAATAAAAACGCGATACTTGGTACCAGTAGCGGTAAGTAAATAATAAAACTGGTGAAGTGTGACAGTGGTTTAGCACTCAATTGCTCAGCTTCCAAGCATAGCAAAGTCAGAAAAACAGCAAAGGCAGTACTGACGGCCCCAATGCTAAGCGTATTGACCAATGGTGTGCTCATTTGGGTAAAGGCACTTTGAAAGTGTAATAGCACGAATTGCTCTGGTAGCATCGCTGGAAACCGCCAAAATCCTGAAAATGCCCATAATACAAGGCCGGAGAGTGACAGTAACATAAAACCAATCACGCCTACGGTAAGTATAGCGGTGACTTTTTGCCAGATAGTATCTGCATAATGACGTTTGCCATTAACTGATGAAACATTAAAGATTGCTTTGATCGTTTTTTCGCCGCCCAGCCAAAAGGCGACTAAACCTGCTGTCAGTACGAGCTGTAATAATGCCCCTGCTGATGCTTTGATCCGCAATGTCAGGTCAACATCGTTGAACCATTGTATGATAGAGACAGCAAGCGTTGGCGGTGTGTTAGGGCCCAGTATCAACGGCATCTCAACGCTCGCACTGGCATAGGCCAACACGGCCAAAATCGGTAAACGCAGAAAAGGATATAACAGGGGCAAGACCGCCTTAAAAAAAGCAGTAATTGGGTAATAACCTAAATTGAGTGCAACAGTATATTGTTGGCGCAATTTTTTGCCAAGTTCAGGCTGAGCAAGCGCGCCCAGTGCCATTAATAATAAAAACGGCAGCTCTTTTAAGGTTAAACCCAAGATGATACTGATACCGTATGGATCATGCGGAAACATACCGTCGGGTGCCATCTCCCAACCAGTTAGCCAAGAAGAGATGAGCCGTGCAAACATACCTGACGGCGCAATCAAAAATCCAACGGCAATAGCTGCAGCTGCATGAGGAATGACCAAGATAGGGCTTAATAAATGCTCAATACGCTGCAACCAAACACTGTTAAAAAACGCGGCCAATATCATCAGGGCAATAACAAAAGCAAGTAGGGTGCTGATAAGTCCTGTAGCGAGACTTAACGCAGCCATCTGCGTGATGCCAGGCGTTTGCCACAGGTCTATAAACCCTTGCAGATTCAAGGTCGTTTTTTCTAGGGCAGGAAGCCAGCTTAGGGCAGGCAACAGTACACAGATGAGTCCACAGAGTACCGGTAGTATTAATATGAGAATTAAGAGTTTGGGACTAAAAGACACGATACGCGTAAACAGATCTTTTTTCTCAAGCTTAATAGGTCTAGGTTTATCACCTTTTTTCGTTATTTTGTCAAAATATTGGCTCATGGACTCACCCCATAACGTGCTTGCCAGCCTTGCTGGATGGCCTCTACCCAACTTGGATGCGGCTCGCTTACCGTGCGTTTGACACTATCAAAGGGTAGGGCGCTTGGATGGGGCTGCTTGGTTTTGAATAATGCTTGTTGTGCAGGGCTAAGCGTAGATTGGACCAGTACGCTTTTGTCACCCCATACCGAAGGGGTTTGTTTTTTCGCTTGGGATTCTGGACTCATCAAAAAGTTGGCTACTAATTGTGCCGCCTGAGGATGGCTAGCGTTATAAGGGATAGCGACAAAATGAGTATTGCTTAAGCTACCGTCTCTCATCGCATAGCTGCGAACGCTCTGGGGTAAGTCATAACGCTGTACGGCTGCAGGAACTTCTGGTGCTGAAAAGGTAAAGGCCAGACTTAATTCCGTATCATCGACCAAGCGCCGCATCTGCGCACCTGTCTGCACGAACTGCTCGCCATTACGCCATAAGGTTGGATGGAAATCATCCAAAAACGCCCATAGTGGGTCTAATACGAGCGCGGTGTTTTCTTCAGTGGCAGGCAAGTTGAGCTGTGCGCTAGTGTTTTTACCCGTTTGAGCGTCTTGTTGTTCATGCAGCATAACTAAGACGTATTTTAAGAAGCTCATACCCAAAAAATCAGGCGGCTTTGGGTAGCTAAAACGGCCAGGGTTTTGTGCTGTCCAAGTGGTTAGTTCAGTTAGCGTTGTTGGCGGTTTACTGGTCGATAGGCTGTCGTAATAGAACGTCAGAGAGGCTTGTCCCCATGGTGCTTCCATACCGTTGGTCGGTACACCAAAGTCGAAATTTACGGTTGGATTATTCTCTGGGTCCGTCAACGCAAAATTGGGCAGTTTGTTTGCCCATTGTTTGAGTAATAACGAATTTTCACTCATGGTGGCAAAGTTAGCACCATTAATCCAAACCAAATCAACACTGCCTTGATCGTCATTGTGAGCGGATTTTTCTGCGAGTACCCGACTGACTGCTTCACTGGTGTCACTCAATTTGACATGGACTAAGTTGATATTATATTTATCATCGACTTGATCAGCGACCCATTGTAGATAGGCGTTAATTTGCGGGTCACCGCCCCATGCATAAAAGTAGACGTCTTGATTGCTGCCTTGGGCTTCTATCTGCTGCCAAGGTGATAAGTCTTGGTTAATATTGGCAATAGTTGGCGATGCTGTGCTTGCTGATATACCAATACAAATGCTCATCACCATAGCGTAGGTGCTATATCGCGTAAGACGTTTGAGCATCGGTAAAGTGGTAATAACGCGCATTCAAGTTTCCGTTATGATTTAAAGGTTAGTAAAGCTGGTAAAGGTTTCATAGTCTGCCATGTTAAACCAAACAGATATCACAAAATCTAAACCAGCTTTATTGGAGTCTTTTAACACTTTGCTGCTAATTGCATCATTCAATGACGTTGATCAGCAAACTGCCCTTAATTAACTGATATTAACTAACTATCATTAACTAACCGCGACGCCAAGTATGGTATTTCTCCAACCAATTCAATACGGTCTCAGGGGCGTGAGCACGTTTCCACTCACCAGCGGCGTATTTGTTACCTTCAGCCCAAGTAGGATAGCTATGAATAGTGCCCAATATTTTATTAAGACCCAGACCATGTTTCATGGCCAGTACAAATTCAGCGATTAGGTCACCTGCATGTTCAGACACTACTGTAACCCCCAATATTTTGTCCTTACCTTTTGGCGTAATGACTTTGATAAAGCCTTTAGCCGCGCTATCCGTAATGGCGCGATCCAGCTCTTCAAACTCAAAACGAGTAATCTCGTAATCGATACCTTTATCAATGGCTTCTTGCTCGTTGATACCGACACGAGCAACTTCTGGGTCGATAAACGTAACCCAAGGAATGACACGATAATCTACCTTAAACTTCTTCAAATTGCCAAATAAACCATTGACTGCGGCGTACCAACCCTGATGGGCAGCGACATGAGTAAACTGGTATGGGCCAACGATATCACCCGCGGCAAAAATATTAGGATATAACGTCTCGAGATATTCGTTGGTTACGATAGTACGATTGGTTTCGATACCCAGTGCCTCTAAACCATAACCTTCAAGCCGTGCGCTACGACCAACGGCACAAAGTAGCTCATCATACTCGATATCGATTTCTGTTTCATTGTGTTTGACGATAATGTATTTTTTGCCATCACGCATCTCGCAGCGCATCGCTTGATGTGAGGTCAAAATATTGACACCGCTATCAGTGAGCGATTTGTGAGCAAAGGTAGACACTTCAAGGTCTTCTTTACCCATAATGCGATCGCTCATCTCAATTTGCGTCACATTAGAACCCAGTCGAGCAAAGCTTTGTGCAAGCTCGCTACCGATTGGGCCACCGCCCAGTACTACTAGCTTCTTAGGGGCTTCTTCTAGCTCAGCAAACTTGGTCCATAGCGTGTCACTGGTTACGTAACCTGTTTCTTCTATACCTGGCAGAGGTGGTACAAATGGACGGGCACCAGTGGCAATGACGATGGTGCGCGCTGTTAGGGTCTGCATGCCGCCGTCATTCAGCTGAATTTCTACTGTCCACGGGTCAACTAATTTGGCATAGCCTTTGACCACATCGACGCCCAAATTGGTATAACGCTCAACGCTATCGTGCGGTGCGATATCAGCCACTACTTGCTGTACGCGTGCCATCACTTTTTTGAACGAAAACTGCGGTACGGTGTTATCTAGACCATAGTTTTCCCCATGACGAATTTGGTCAGCGATTTTTGCGCTTTTGATGATAGCCTTACTAGGTACACAGCCATAATTTAGACAATCACCGCCCATCTCACCTGCTTCAATCAGTGTGACTTTTGCTTTGACGGCAGCAGCGATGTAGCTTGTGACCAATCCGCCAGCGCCTGCGCCAATCACAATCATATTGCGATCGAACTTTTTAGGTTTGGTGTGGTTTTTATAAACACGGCGTTTTTTAAACATGTTCAACACTCCTTTTGCTATTAATGGGAAGAAACCTAATAACGCAAACGAGACAATTAAGTTGAAAGATAAAATACCCGATAAGCTGTCTATCTGTGCCAGCTGTGTCCCTGCATTGACGAAGACAAACGTCCCAGCCAGCATACCGATTTGACTGACCCAGTAATAAGTCCATGTTTTAATAGACGTTACACCCATCAATAGGTTAATCAAAAAGAATGGAAATATGGGTACCAGACGTAAGGTAAATAAATAAAATCCACCTTCTTTTTCGACGCCTGCATCAATAGCTGCCAACCGCTCAGGAAAGCGCTGTTTGATGGTATCACGCAGTAGATATCGCGATGCCAAGAAGGCAATAGTAGCACCAATACTCGATGCAAATGAGGCAACGAGTAAGCCCTGAACCAAACCAAATAGCGCACCAGCGGCGAGCGTCAAAATCGCAGCGCCAGGTAAGGAGAGGGCAGTGACGACAACATATAGTAAGAAAAACCCACCGATAATCAATAGCGGTGACTGCGCTTTGTATTCATTAAATTGCGCCATCGACCCTTTTAAGCCATCAAGCGTCAATAATTGATTTAGGTCAAAATAAAAAAAGCTTGCCGCTAATATCAATATTAATAGTATTAAAAATATTCTTTTAATCATGGAAAATCCGGCCAAATAAGGGAGCGAAGGCTAAAATCGTAGTTATTACTCAAGCAGTAGAATACTCATCATCTGAATAACTAAACTTAAGTAACAATACCTAAGTGACTATAGTTGAGTAACGTGGCGATCAAATCAAATTGTCTGAATCGCTTAACTACGATAAAAAATTTAAGTCGGCAGTCTTAATAGTATATAAATTATGTCTTGCTGTCTGATATTTATACTACTTAAGCAATAAGCACTGCCACCGACATTTATACTGGAGACGTATTTTTACTCAATGTTAGGGTGTCATAGTCTCTCATTAAGAACAGCGCCAAACAGGCTGCCAGCATCGGCCATGCAGCAAAGAATAACAAGTTATCAAAAGGCGTTAGGTAAAGACCAAAAGATGCAAAAGTAGAGGCGGCGTGTAGTAATAAAATAATGCCATATGACCATTTTTTGAATAAACCCATGACGAACGAGAAGATAAGAATGATTTGTAAGCTACCAATCAGGTAAACAATGGTGATGCCTAAGTTTTCTAGTGCGTAGAATTTAGCAAACACATTGGCGGCATGCTCAGGATTTACAAATTTGTCGAGTGTCCAGAAGAAAAATACAATGAAAACACCAAGGCGAAGAAGCAATAGTGAGAGTGGTAAATGTTTTGGCATGAATGATCTCTTTTTGAGAAAAAGTAAAAGTGAATTGGAACAAATTAAGCAAATAAAACGGGCACGATGGCACCGAACTATCAGGTAACAAACATAGGTAAAATATGAACAATATTGAGCAATTACTCAAAAATAAACAAAGTATTACCACAAAATGTACTAAAAACGCATTGTAGTAGTTATTGAATAACTGTTCAAGTTGATTATATCCATATTCTAGCAATTATAGGGTTGGGTTACTTTCTTTAACCAAACCAGCAATGTTAGGTTAAAGAAGCTCGATTTGTGTACGTTTGATTGAGTCTATCGACACATTTAACGTTTATCTTGCGCTATAAAGATTTGCATAACCCGTATAAACGCAAAAAGCCCTTTATAGAACGTAAATCCTATAAAGGGCTTTTGAGGAGATGCTTATAACACTATAGTAAAGCCAACAGCAGTAAAATAATGCCTTACCACATCAAGTCATCTGGAATCACATAAGCGGCATACGGATCGTCTTCTGCCAATGCTTCTTCAGCAGTGTCGTTGGACACAACCATAAAGCCTTCCATTTTTGAATCGATACGGTCAGCTAATGGGCGAGGCAGTAGCGCGTAGCTTTCTTCCAAGCGTGCGATAACCACGTGGCCAGCCACGATTTGATCGTAGAGTTTCTGAGTGATAGCGATTTTCTTTACTTTGGACTCATCGACAAACTGATAGCTGACCTCACCTTCTGTCTCAGTAATCTGATGCTGCTTAATCATTTGGACGATATTGGCCTTTAATGCTTTCTCTTCCAATACGCGCTGTTTTTCTTGATTAAGCTTTTGATCCTTTTCTAGCTTTTGAGCTTGCGCCTCTGCCAACGCTTTTTTTACTTCGATGCTTTCTGAGTCACCAGTGCGCTTGGCATGTTGCGTTTGCTTGCTGATCTTCTTGGCCTTTTTGCTATCAACCAAGCCAGCCTTTAATAATTGAGCCTGTAGGGCATTTTTTGCCATAATCCAATCACCTAAATAACGATACCGAAATCATAAATATTAAAAAATACATTGTAGCAAACTTTGCTAGCGCATGTGGTCAGACGATGATAAGACTTTATATATAGCTAAGTTTCAGTCTGCGGTGAGCCATGCACGATGCTGTCAGTAACAAATTGCAATTATTGCAAAAGGGTCGCACACATCGCTGGATGAAGCCGTGTAAATTGGTTATTATCAAATGAAGGGGTAAATTTACTTTATAAGATAATTTTTAAAAGATAACTATTATGAAGTAAATGAAACATACCCCAGTCAGAGTACATAAGCCAAAGAGCATAAGCTAAAGAGAATAAATCAGAGTACATAAGCCAAAGAGCATAGCTTGGTCAGAACTAACAAGCTGTATAGGATTAAATAATTAAATTTAAGGACAGATTATGACAACATTACAGCACATTTTGGCCTGTATCGACGGCTCGGCAGTGACTGAATCGGTTTGTGACTATGCAGCGTGGTATGCCAGTAAATTAAACGTACCTGTTGGGTTGTTGCACGTCAGTGACATACCAGCATCGACCAGACGGGATTTATCAGGTGCTATAGGCATAAACAGCCGTCAGTTTTTATTAGAAGAGTTGTCCCAGTTGGATGAGCAAAGAGCAAAAGTCGTCAACAGCTATAGCAATGCGTTGGTACAAGATGCAAAAAGCCACATTCAAAGCAGTTTTGCTGATGTCAATGTTCGCGTTTACCAACGCCACGGCAAATTACTTCCTAGCATTGAGCATTTCAAAGAAGAGAATCGTGCGATTGTGATGGGACGCCGCGGAGAGGATCATAAGAACAGTCGGATTAATATTGGTAGTCAGATCGAGACAGTCGCTCGTGGGTCAGATATTCCCATATTGATTTGCTCAGAGAAATTTGAAGAGCCAAGCTCCTATATGATTGCCTTTGATGGTAGCAAAACCTCTATTAAAGCGGTACGAATGGTGTCAAAAAGTCCACTATTAAAAGGTCTAAAAGGCCATATCGTGATGATAGGCAATCATAACGACGCTGCCAAGCAAAGTATGAGCGCCGCCGCTGCACAGCTAGAAGATGCTGGATTTGTCGTTGAAGCACATCATTTATCTGCTTCTGATGCGGTAGATGGGTTATTAAAGTTTCAGGTAGAAAACAATGTCGACATTATGGTGGTGGGTGCGTACGGTCATTCTAAATGGCAACAGCTGTTTCTCGGAAGTACGACGACAGAAATTATCGCTAGCACGTTATCGCCGGTCATTCTAGTGCGGTAATAACGTCATATATTTATGTTTATCGTCTAGGGCGTGTCCTCAGTTTTATATTGTGGGTACGCCCTAATCATTTAATACCTTTGGAATACTTTATGCTAATTAATGCAGATTTTTCACAACGTGCTTCACTGACTCCTGAAGCACATCAATGGATTAAGTCACCACAAAATGGTGTGGAGCGTGTCATGCTTGATCGTGTAGGCGCGGAGAAGGCTCGCGCTACCAGTCTTGTACGCTATGCGCCAAACTCTTACTTTCCGCATCATCTGCATCCAGGCGGCGAAGAGATTTTGGTATTATCAGGCACTTTTTCTGCAGATGACACTCATTATCCAGCAGGTTGGTATTTACGTAATCCACCGACTTCAGGTCATCGGCCTTATAGTGATGAAGGTGCTGTTATTTTCGTCAAGTTACGGCAAATGTCGTCTGACGAAACGCAGCACGTGGCTATCGACACTTATAATGATACTAATTGGCAGCAACAAGCTAACCGTACTGTCTGCCCGCTTTTTTCTGATGGGGTAGAGCACGTTAGTCTACAGCGTATCGATGCAGGCGAATTGCTATTCACTGAGACAGTTCATGGCGGTGCAGAAATATTAGTTGTAGCAGGTGAGCTAATAGAGGGTGGACAGGTATATCAGCAGGATAGTTGGATACGCCTACCGATAGATACAAGCGTACAAATAAAAGCAGGGGTGGAGGGCGCGACGATATACCTAAAAACTGGCCATCTTAATCATGTCATCGGTTTAGAGGTTGAAGAAACTTAAATAGTACTTGTTAATTGTATGGACAAAATATAAAAATAATTTGGTACTTCTAATTCTTAATTATGACGTACCAAATTATCACTTCATAAAATTAATATATTATAAACAATACTCGTTCTTGTGTGAACTTCATCGAAAAAAGATACCGAATATCATCTTTTCTTATCTACCTTCAAAAAATAATAACCTTCCAAATAGCTTCTTCTAGAAAATTAGCCTAAGCGATTAAATAAAGTGATTTTAAACAGCGCTTTTGGCTAATCTTGTCTTTAAATTATCGAAAAATTTTAATGTTATTATGAATAAATGAGAATGAATATTATTTATATTTTTACTATCTATTTGTCAAAAATTCTTAGTTTATAAAAAATAATCATTATAGTTTTATTCTCTTATCAAACCTATTTGTTATTTATGAAGTTAACTACTGAAACGTACCTATACAGGTTGATTCAAGAATTATGTACTCTGTAGAAATAAGATTATATTTGTATAATAGAATATTATTTACAATTTAATAAAGAAACTATGTTGACCTATAAACCTAGCGTATTATTATTAAAGTAACAGCACAAAATATATCCGTAGCTTTCTATGAAACGTATACAAGTATTTTCTAACGAAAAATTAATATTTACAGAGTCTATCAATAATTAACAAAAGTTCTATAAACTGTTTGTTAATTAGATTTTTGTTGATAGAATGCGTTATTAAGGAAGGTTGGTACTTCTTTTATAGTGCTGTTATAACTTAGAAGATATTTTGTTTCTATATTCGTTTTTTTGAATTCAAATGATTTGTTAAATTATTTTAAATAATAAGATATATAGTAAAGTTTTTTTAATGAGAGGTTTGTAGAAGACTGTGAGAAAACTGGCTGTTTAGTCAGGATCTCAGTTAAGTTTTAGTAAAAGATAGAGAGTAGTTAGCTTTATATATAAATATATTTTTACAAGTGCAGTTAACCAAAGTTCTTTGAAAAAAATGATTTAGAAGTGTTTTTTATTATCGCCTTATGAAATATTAATATTCTATCGAACAGCTGTATTTATATTTGGTCAAAATTAGTCAATCAAGGATGGTTTTATGAATACTATAATTGTGAAAGTTAATAATAAAGTTGAGACAGTTGCTGAGCATACAGTGGTCTTAAAAAATGAAACGCCTACAGTGATTAAAGCTGTTAATAGAACTAATTACGAGCTGCTTGATACAACCGTTAATCGTGCACCAAATAATGTTGTTACTAAAAGAGTAGATAAAAACCTTCATATTTCTTTTGAAAATGATGGACAGGGTCCAGACCTTATTATTGAGGGGTTTTATGATAATGCAGATAGTGCATTAATAGGTATCGCTGAGGATGGTAGCTATTATTACTATCTTCCTGATACAGGCGAAGTGACAGACTATGTTACTGAACTACAAATAGGTGAGGCACAAAGTCAATCATTAGCTGGAGATTCACAAATAAGCCCTTGGTGGGTTGGGGCCACAGAAGCTGAAGGTTTTGCGGCTTTACCATGGTTGTTGGGTCTAGCAGGTGTTGGTGTGGCGGCAGCGGCTTTAGGGGGAGGGGGCGGTGATGATAACGATAGCGCACCAGTAGACACCACCGCGCCTGATGCACCAACTGATATTTATGTTGGTAATGACGATGCCTTTATTAATGCTGCTGAGATCGATGACAATGGCAAAGTAGATGTAATTATCGGTTTACCTGATAATGCATCTGTTGGAGACATTATTACTGTTAATGGTATCAAGAAAAAATTGACTAATGATGACATCGAGAATAAAAACGTAACTGTTAAAATCAACGCACCAGCAGAAGGTGAAGCGCTTGACGTAACGGCAAGTATCACAGATGCAGCTGGTAATGAGTCAGACGAGCTGTCGGAAACAGTTGGTATTGTTGACACTATCGCCCCTGGAGAACAAGAAGATGCTGATCCAGTGGCGCCTGTTGTAGCCCTTTCTGATGACGAAGCTGGTGGAGTAAGTGCGTCAGAATTTGAAAACGGTGTTCAAGTTAATGTCACCTTGCCGCTAGGTACTGTGGCAGGCGACACTGTGACGCTGACCGTCACTCCTGATGGCGGAGTTCCGATCACTGTCGACTATGAAGTGACTGAAGATGATCTTGATGCAAGTATTGGTAACGGTGTGGCCATTGTCACCATTCAAAATAATGTAGAAGATGGCATAACTGCCGATGGTGATTATAGTGTGACAGCCGTCGTGACCGATGTGGCAGGTAACAGTAGTATGGCAAGTGAATCAGTTAACTTCACGGTAGACACGGCTCCACCTAGTGCTCCAAATATTGCTATCGGCAATGGTGACGCTTTGATCACCGCTGATGAGATTAGTGATAGTCAAGTCACTATCTCTATTGGTTTGCCAGATAATGCTTCTGTAGGTGACACTGTTACTGTCAATGGTGTTGATCAGCAACTAACTAATAATGACATCGCAAACAGTACGGCAACTGTAACTATTGATGCTCCATTAGAAGGTCAATCTCTGCAAGTCACTGCCAGTATCATAGACGTAGCTGGAAACAAGTCTACGGCTGTTACAGTTAGTGCAACTCGAGATACAGATGATGCGCCTGAAGCACCAGATGGTGTAGCTATCGGTAACGGAGATACCTTTATCACGGCTGATGAGATAGCGGGTAACCAGGTAGATGTTATTGTTGACTTGCCAGAGAGTTCGAGTGTTGGTTATACCGTGATCGTCAACGGTGTCGAAAAAGTTTTAACTAATGACGATATTGAAGCTGGTAATGTTGGGGTTGAAATACCCGCACCAGAAGAAGGAGCCGCATTAGAGATTTCTGTTAGAATCGAAGATACGGCTGGTAATGTTTCCCCTACTGTAACAGCCAATGCTGTTCGAGACACCACGGCGCCTGACACACCGCTTGCAGCACCTGTCATCACCGACAACGTAGACGGCAATGGCGATCCGCTTGACCCTGCAGAAACCATTGCAAATCAAGGCATCACCAACGACAACACCCCAGGCGTGGTCATACCAGATAGTGAATTGGCCAACGGCACACCGACATTGTTGGTTGATGGCGTGGTCGTACCAGCCACCTTAGTGGGGAATACCCTAACACCAAACACACCGCTTGCTGATGACACCTATGCTATCAGCTATACCATCACAGATGCCGCCGGTAACGTGAGTGACGCATCTTCTGTGACGACCATAACGGTAGACACCGTTGCGCCTGGTGGCGAAGCAGGCGCCGCTATCGCAACGCCAGTCGTGGTCCTTTCTGATGAAGCGGATGATGGGGTGAATGCCACTGAGTTTGCAGATGGCGTTCAAACCCAAGTGACCCTGCCATCTGGCACAGTTACAGGCGACACGGTGACCTTGACCGTAACCCTTGTTGGTGGTGATCCTATTACCGTCGACTATGTCGTGACCGCAGATGATCTTGATGCAAACCTTGGTAACGGCATTGCTGACATAACCATTCCAAATGATGCAGAAGATGGCATCACTATCGATGGTGAGTATAGTGTGACCGCCGTCGTAACCGATGCGGCTGGTAACGTGAGTGAGCCGAGTGCGGCTGTTGACTTTACCGTTGACACCACGGCGCCTGACACACCGCTTGCAGCACCTGTCATCACCGACAACGTAGACGGCAATGGCGATCCGCTTGACCCTGCAGAAACCATTGCAAATCAAGGCATCACCAACGACAACACCCCAGGCGTGGTCATACCAGATAGTGAATTGGCCAACGGCACACCGACATTGTTGGTTGATGGCGTGGTCGTACCAGCCACCTTAGTGGGGAATACCCTAACACCAAACACACCGCTTGCTGATGACACCTATGCTATCAGCTATACCATCACAGATGCCGCCGGTAACGTGAGTGACGCATCTTCTGTGACGACCATAACGGTAGACACCGTTGCGCCTGGTGGCGAAGCAGGCGCCGCTATCGCAACGCCAGTCGTGGTCCTTTCTGATGAAGCGGATGATGGGGTGAATGCCACTGAGTTTGCAGATGGCGTTCAAACCCAAGTGACCCTGCCATCTGGCACAGTTACAGGCGACACGGTGACCTTGACCGTAACCCTTGTTGGTGGTGATCCTATTACCGTCGACTATGTCGTGACCGCAGATGATCTTGATGCAAACCTTGGTAACGGCATTGCTGACATAACCATTCCAAATGATGCAGAAGATGGCATCACTATCGATGGTGAGTATAGTGTGACCGCCGTCGTAACCGATGCGGCTGGTAACGTGAGTGAGCCGAGTGCGGCTGTTGACTTTACCGTTGACACCAACGAAATCATTGCAGCGGCTGATAATTTTGTTGAATTCCAAATAAATGCTACACCCTTAGAAACGGAAAATCTAACACCAAGTGATCTGAATAAAACTGGTTTTACCGTGGTTAATGTAGGTTTAGGCCCAGTATTAAATGCAGGTGTGCTTGATGATGTTATTGCCAACTCAGTGATACTTGAAGTAGGTGAAGATCAAGTACGAGAAGTTAGAGTTCAAGGTGCAGCACTTGGAGTTCAAGTTCTGAGTACCATAGATTTGAGCTTGTACAAATTGAATGAGTCTACAAATGAATGGGAGTTACAGGAAGTAAAAGAAGACTGGGTAGTATCTTACTTATTAGGCGGCGCATCTCAAGAGACTGATTTTAGCTTGGATGAAGGAGAGTGGCTGTTTGTTATGTCTAGTGGTGAAGGTGTCTCTGCGCTCACTAATTACACCTTAAACTTTCTCTCTGATACTGTTTTGGACTATTCTCAAGCAACAGCGGTCAGCGGCTCTATTACAGGGAATGTGCTAGACGATGTCGATGCAAGCTTTGGTTATGATGAACTACCGACGAATGCGACGGTTACCTCAATTACGTCGGTCAATGGTGAAAAGCCGCTCGTAGAAGGTGAGGAGACTATTCAAGGAGAATACGGTACGCTGACAATATTCTCTGATGGCAGTTATGAGTATGAAGTGGATAGCAGTTTCCGTGGTCCGTATGGCAGCGAGGATAGCTTTACCTATACTGTGACATCACCTGATGGTAATAGCTCTTCTGCAGATCTTACTATTCAATTGAATATCTTACCGGTTGATAATCAAGTTAAAATAGATGAGAGCCTTGTAGTAGATATTGTGCCAAGCGTTGTCTTTGATACGACAGATTCTACGATCGTCGATGCATCAGGGTTTAGTATTGCTAATATAGGAATACTAGGGCCAATTCTTGATGCAGCTGCTTTAAGTGGTTCGGGTGTCATGCAATTCGCTGTGGGTGATAACCAAGTACGTGAATTAACTTTTAGAGGTGATGGCTTTAGTTTGGTTGGAGTAGATGTTGATTACGATCTGGCTGTCTATAGACAGGATGAGTCAACAGGTAATTTTGTCCAAGTGCATTTAGAAGATAATTGGTTTACAGCCGTTGGTCCCTTAAATCTTCCTGTTCTTGGGCAGGGTAATGGATCGTTAGACTTACAGTTCGGCGAAGGTGAGTATAGAGCAGTACTGATTGCTGGTGATGGCCTAAGTGTAATTGAGGGCACTAACTTGGCAATTACTTCCGATAAACTCTCTGACTATGATAACCCATCTACCTTTGAGGGTTCGATCGCTGGCAAAGATGCAACTGAAGATACAGGGATTGTATTACTAAAAGTGGACGATCAGATAATGGAGTCAAATGGAGCCACGGTGGTACAAGGTGAGTATGGCAGCTTAACAATTAATATTGATGGCACCTACGATTATACTGTCGCAAAACCTACTGATGCAGGTCCTGACTGGGTGCCGCCTTATGGAGAAGTAGAATCTTTCAATCTAGTGACTAAAGATGCAAATGGTCTGGTCGCTGTTGACACATTGAATATCAAAATCAGCACTCATACTGCGGTTGATGATTTCAATAACGTCACAGTGCAAGAAAGTAATGTCATCTCGACAATTAAGTATGAAGAAGAGGATGGTTTATTTACTAGTATTAATAACCCTTATTCTAAAACATTCACAGTTGCTGAACATGATGCCGCTGCTCCTGTTGAGGTGGAAGCGACCGCAAGTTCCCTTAATGCTCTTGGTTCTAAGATAACTATTACATATACTTTATTGAATACTACAACTAACGAGCTCTTTACTGAGTCAGTAGAAGGTGGAACGACAAATGCATCATTGAGTTCTTCATTACCTGATTTGCCAGCAGGTGATTATGTGCTTACGATCACTACTAGCAGAGGTAGCCTGCAGAGTATAGATTTTAATGCCACAGTTATTCATTCAGAAGATTATACATCTACAGTGGTCTCTGCTGTTACTGGTTCCTTGATTGATGGTAATGACAATGATCAAGGGCGGGACAATATTAGTACGCTAAAAGTGGATGGTAAGTCTGTATTCGTTAGTGATCCAAATCAAGGTGCAGAATCGATTGATATCGAAGGCTTGTATGGCACCTTGACAGTTAATAAAAATGGTAGCTATAGCTACTTACCAAACGGCGAAAGTTTTGGAATTGAACGCTTTACCTACGAGACGACTTCTGTGACTGGCGATAAAGAAACCGCTACCCTAGAGCTCAATGTTGGTAAAGGTATCACTGCTTCTGAGTTTGCTGATATTGCAGTTAGCTCTGCTGCAAATGACAGCTTTGTTATGGGCACAGGAGCTGATACCTTAGTCTTTGATAACTTAAATGGTATAAATGGTGGCAATGGCAACAACGGTGTTGATACTTGGAGCGACTTCAGTGCTCAACAGGGCGATCAGATTGATATTACTGGCTTACTGGACGGTAACCAAACGCTAGGTAATATCGGTGACTACCTGAAATACGAGAGTGGAACACTCATGGTAGATCGTAATGGTAACGCTGAGTTTGAAGCGATGTTGGAAGTAGATGCGCACGATCTTGATGATCTATTGGGTAGTATTAACTGGGGAGCGGAAGCTGGTGGCAGAGTCAACTTAATTGGAACGAACGGTGATGACGTCGTTGATATTGCTTATAATATCTCTGATGTGTCGCTCATCAATCTAGGTGATGGAGTAGATGCTATCAATCTAACTGGAGCAGGTCAGACGCTAAGTCTATCTGATATCTTCCAAACGGAAGTGCTCGATATTGGCGGTACTGGCGCCAATGCACTGTTAGTTCAAGCAGCAGATATAGCCAACTCAGGAACCTCTGATCCTATTTACGTGAAAGGAAATAGCGATGACACAGTAGATTTAGGTGGTGTCGGTGCTGATCTTAGCGACACAGATGGTGCTAATAGTCCTTCAGTTTGGATAGATTCAGGAACTGATGTCACAGATACTAATGGTCAAGTATATAATGTGTGGCAATTAGATAGTAATGCTGCTACGCAAATTTATATCGATACTGATATTACTGTCATCTAATATTGTCTGGTTATCTTTTAATATAGAAAACGCTTCCAAAACGGAGGCGTTTTTCGCACTATTCACTTAATTAATTTTAAATATGAGATCAATGAAAAAATAGATTTTATGGGTGTTTCTATCGTGAGTTGCCCGTCCTTTTAGGGTAGCAGTTTACTCAAGAAGTTTTTTATTCAGTGTTATGCCAATGACGATGACTAAATAAACTTCCGTTATGCACAGTTCTACTCCGTAGAGTACATTAGACTTTATTTAAATTATTATCTTATTGCCTTATAAGGTAAGTTTTAGTAAGGTTTAGTGCATAAAAGATCAACATTTATTCAAAAAACATTCATAGAGCTGATCACTGAAAAATAATATGAAAAATTCGTCAAATCGTAAGCAGTTACTTCGTAGTATTTCAGTGCGCCATTTTATGACCGCTTTGGCGACTGGTATATGTTTTACAGTGACTTCGCACGCAGCAGTAGCAGATTTCCAAATCAATAGCCTAGTGGCGCAAGCAATTCAAACGCATCCTTTAGTAGGGTCGGCTCGAGCGAGTCAACAAGCAACAACCGAAGGAATTAATGCGGCCAAATTAAATCTTTTACCAACGCCAAGCGTGAGCTCAGGTTACGATAGAGACAATGATTTTGTCTCAGAGGTGACCATTCGCCAGCCCTTATGGACAGGGGGTAAGCTCACCGCAGATGTCAATCAAGCCATATTCGATGATAAAGCTGCGGTAGAGTATATCTACGAGCAGCAAAATCTAGTGGCCAAAACAACGATTGATGCTTGGCAAAGCTATATCCAAGCCGTCGCTACGCAAAGTGTCCATGTAGAGAATTTAAAAGAGCTGAATGATTTTGAAGCCATGATGCAGCGTCGTGTTGGCCAAGGTGTATCAGCTCGTATTGAGCTTGATCTGGTGACTAACCGTATATTGCAAGAGCAAACATCTTATCAAGCGGCAGTTGAGCAGCAACGTATCGCCGCTGCTAGGCTAGAACAAATCATTGGTCAACCACTGTCTCAGATGAGTGTCACGAGCATACCAAATATTAAGGTATTGGTAAATCAAGCCAAGCAGCAATCCGTTGACTTTGAAAGAATGGCATTTGATAGAGCTGGCTTTTACAATCCTACCGTCGTAAAAGAACACTTCCAAATTGAATCCGCTAAGCAAGGTGTCGAAGCACAGCAAGCGGCTCGTTACCCAACCATTTATGCACAATATGAGCATGCTTACTATCATGAGGATAACGAAAACGATGGTAAGTTCTCAGTGGGATTGAGCTATGCACCAGGTGCTGGATTTTCCAATTTTGCGCTAGCACGAGCCTCACAGGCAGAGGTCAACAGCCTAGTGCAAAACCAAGAAGCTGCACGCCGTAATGTTATCGAAAACATTCAAGTACAGTATCAGCAGTTTGTCAGTGCCAAAGACCGAGAAACCTCGTTGGTCGCTGCTGTAGCAGGGGCACAAATTGTGGTCAGCTCTTATCGCCGGCAATTCATCGCAGGACGCAAGTCATGGCTTGAAGTACTAAACGCTGTCCGTGAGCATAACGATTATCAAGTCCAGCTGGTACAAACTCGCTCAGAAATGTTGGGTGCATTTTATAGACTACAAGTAGATTTTGGCATTATGCAGTGGCAGCAGTTCTCTCATAATCGCGACCCAGTGACTTTGTTTAGCCCAGCCAACTCTGTCAAGCAATGGCTCAATAAGCAAGACAGAAACAGCGCTAGCAGTCATTTCGGTTATGGAAACAACGCAGCAGAAGAATATATCGATATTAAGCTGCCCGAGACGGCAGAGCAAAGCTTGAACAATGGTGAGTATCTCATGTTAAATGATGATTACAGTATTACGCCGATAACTGATCAAGAGAATATGACAAATAAGTAAATCAGAAAGTCATATAAATAGGCGTAAATTATCCTACATACGCAACCATCTAAAATATTAAATAAGCGATTAATATGAGTGCACAATTACAAAAGACACCGTCTCAGTCTGTTGACCACCATGAGCTGCAACACTCAGAGCAGGTTGATCTGACCGAAACGCTGACTGATGCGATTAAGCATTTACTCGGACAGCAAGGCTATCCAGTAGATAACATACGGCTCCATGATGTCGTCAAACGTCATAGTGAGCAATCGGACAGGCAAGGTCAAAGCATTCATGAGTTAGGCGGTGTCATTGCAGTATTACAAGGCATTGGCATAACAGATACACCAGAAATACTAGAGCAGCCTGATGCCGCTTTTTTGCCCTTACTAGCGTATCGAACGGATTTAGGTTGGGGCGTGATTGACAGCCAAACGCCGCAAAAAAGCTGGAACTTTAGACAAGCAAACCAGCAGGTACATACGCGTGCCGAAGAGTTGACCTTGGTCATGCGTATTCGTCTAAAAGAAGATCATATTAAGCAGCGCAAGGCCTCATTTTCTGATCTATTAAAGTCTGATTTGGGTAATTATAAAGGTATTTTAGCTGAAGCCGTTATTGCCACTTTTCTGATTAACATGTTGGCATTAGCCGTTTCTCTGTTTTCTATGCAGGTTTATGACCGTGTCATACCAACACGTAGTGAATACACGCTGATCATTTTAGCCAGTGGCGTCTTCTTGGTGATCATGTTTGAAGCGTTTATGAAGTTTTCTCGCTCAAGAATCATGGATAAGGTCGTCGTCGGTCTAGACCAGTACCTATCTCGAGAAGTGTTCCAACGTCTACTCAAAGTACGTATCGACCAAATGCCGGGGTCAGTTGGCTCTATGGCAGCACAGCTACGTGGTTATGAGCAAGTACGTAGCTTTTTTACGGCGAGCACGCTTTTTGGTTTAGTCGATTTGCCCATGACCATTATTTTTATCAGCTTAATAGCTTTTATTGGCTCACCATTAGTCGCTGTTGTGCCAGTAATAGCGGCGGTCATCGCAATTACGATGGGACTGATTGCACGCAAACGCATCGATGCTATTGCATCAGAGGGCGCGACAGCCTCTTATTATAAGACAGGTCTGTTAGTAGAAGCTGTGGAAGGCGTCGAGACAATAAAAGCAGGAGCAGGCAGCTGGAAGTTTCTCTCGCGTTGGCTAGATGTGATGGATGTCACCATCAAAAACGACTTGGATATGAAGCATGCCAATGATAACTTAACGTATTTTACGCAGATGCTACAGCAAGTAAGCTACGTTGGTATCGTGATAGTCGGGTCGTTTGTCGTCATGCAAGGTGACATGACAATGGGCGGACTGATTGCCTGCTCGATACTTGGTGGTAGAGTGTTGGCGCCTGTGATGGCGATACCCAACCTATTAGTGCAGTACGCTCATGCCAAAGCCGCCAAAATGAATATCGAGAGTCTGTTTGCACTGGAGCAAGACAACCAAGGCGTTGCATATCCATTATCGCCTACGCATATAAAAGGCGCGTATCAGTGCGATGGACTGACGTTCAATTACCAAGGCAACGATCGACCAGCCATTACGGTTCCGCAATTATCGATTAAACCAGGAGAGCGTATAGCGATACTTGGGCCTATTGGCTCAGGTAAATCTACCTTGCTTAAGGTGCTGGCAGGACTGTATGCCCCCACGGAAGGACGCGTGTTATTAGATGGACTTGATATACATCAAATCAGTCGTGAGACACTTAGTGAGCGCTTGGGTTATCTGCAGCAAGATCATCGACTGTTTCAAGGAACCCTGCGTGAGAACCTATTAATCGGTATGGCAGCGCCCAATGATGATGTCCTTCAAGAGACTTTGAACAGGACAGGGCTAATCAACTTAGTATCCAGTCATTCAAGTGGTCTTGACCTACCGATCAGTGAAGGTGGTAAGGGACTATCGGGCGGACAAAAGCAATTGGTGGCATTTACCCGTTTATTATTGACCAAACCTGATGTGTTCTTGCTAGATGAGCCAACGGCTTCCATGGATAATCGACAAGAGCAGCGCTGCCTACAAGTGCTACGTCAGGAGTTGACGAAAGGGCAGACGTTTATTGTATCTACCCACAAGACAGCATTGCTAGACTTGGTAGATCGGCTAATCATTATGGATAACCAGCGTATTATTATCGATGGTCCAAAACAAGCTGTACTTGATGAGCTCAGAAAAAACGATCAAGCAAAAAATAAAACCACCGTACAGCAAAAAGATAGAATCGTTGATAAAACCAATCAACCGTCAAAAGAAGGTGCCGACGAAAATAAGCCTGCTACCTCCAGAGTAAGAAACATCAGTGTAAAACCCATCAATGCTAAACATTCAACAGACGATCAAGGGAAGTAGGCATGTCAGAGTATAAGTACACACCCACTAAACCCCAAGTTAATCGTTCAAGGTTGAGTATTTGGATAGCATTAATCGGGATCGTCACTTTAATTGTCTGGGCCTCATTTGCCAAGATTGACCAAGTGACCCGTGCGCAAGCAACGGTAATCGCCAGTGCTCGAACGCAAGAAATCCAAGCGTCAGAAGGCGGCGTATTGACTCAGTTGGCTGTCACAGAAGGTGAAGAGGTTAAGGCAGGTCAATTATTGGTAGTGTTGGAGGAAGAGCGTGCTAAAGCAGCTGTTGATAATTCCGCTTCTAAGACGGCTGCGCTAACTGCTAAGCTAGCAAGACTAAATGCTGAGATTTTTGAAGAACCGTTGGTATTTCCTAAAGGGGTACAGGACTATCCTGAGTACGTGCAAAACCAAAGGGCGCTATACAATAGACGTCGTCAAGCTATCAACGAGGAAGTCTCTTCTCTTGAAAAAATGCTGGTGCTGGCGCGTCAAGAATTGCGCATGAATGAGCCTTTATTAAAATATGGCGATGTGAGTCAAGCTGATGTCATCAAGCTCAGTCGTCAAGTTGCTGATATCGAAGCGCAGATTAATAACAAGCGCAATAAGTACTTCGAAGAAGCACAGGCTGAAATGACGAAGGCTCAAGAAGAGCTAGATACAGAGCTTGAGCAATTGCGAGATCGGGCGCAAGTGCTTGAAGAGAAACGTTTGATGGCGCCCACAGAAGGTAAAATTAAGAACATCAATGTGACCACTATTGGCGGTGTCGTCAAGCCCGGTGAGGTGATCATGCAGATTCTACCGACCAGTAGTGACTTAGTTATAGATGCCAAGGTCAGTCCCGCTGATATTGCTTATGTCAAAGAAGGTCAAGAAGCGACGGTTAAGCTCGATGCTTATGATTACTCTATCTTTGGAGCCATGAAAGGAACAGTCAACTATATCAGTCCAGACACGCTAATGGAGCAAACACCTAAAGGCGAAGAGCCTTACTACCGTGTATTAATTGTGATTAATGGTGCTGAATTTAAAGGGCGCGGTGATGAGATTGTCATCAAACCTGGTATGACAGCTTCCGTCGATATCAAAGCGATGGAGCGTACGGTATTGTCTTATTTGACTAAGCCAATTACCAAAACCTTATCAGAAGGTTTGGGTGAGCGCTAACAGCTTAATATTGAGTATTTATTGATAAGGTTGAAAAACCCCAGTTAATCGCTGGGGTTTTTTATATAAAAGTACTAGGTCTAATTGGATCACCAACCATAAGTATTCTAATATCAATTAGAATTTTCAGGAAGCCTTTGGCTATTCGCCTCATTTCTTAACTGTTGTTGCTCATCAATTTTCTGCTGATTACGCTTTTTGACTTCGTTGATAGCGGCACTCAATTGAGCATTTATTGCTTCCACTTCAGATTTTGCTGAAAGATAGTCTTTATCTATTTTGACGTTACTTTTTTGAGCAGGAACGTCTATATCCAGCAAGCTTGCATTGTTCTTAATCTCTTCTAATTTATCATCAGTACTCGCAACTATAGACTGGGTATTGCTATCTGTTTGAACATTTAGCGCTTTTTCCTTTTGCGGAGCAGTACTGTTCGCTTGAGCTGATTCTATCGATGTAGAAGCTGGTTTTTTAGGTTTATCATCGACGTTATTGGCAGCTGAAGAAGAGGGCGCTTTTCTGCTTTCCACGTTGGCTGTTTGCTCATCACTACTTGTTAGCTGAGATGTTTTAGGCTCGTTACCAATCTCAGATTTTTTATTGACCGTGTCTTCTACACTGTCGCTAGTGTCATTAGATGTCTTGGTACTGGTGACAGTAGTGGTATAGACCTTTTCAGGTAGATCTACATTGTTGATAGCAATAGGTTCAGTCGAGTTCGTTTGGCTATCAGTTACTTCTACTGAATCCGTCTGATGAGTGTTGAGATAGAAAATAAAGAAAACCCCAACGTGTACTAATACTGCAAGGCACAATGCCCAAAACCATTTTTCGCGGAACTTCATCATTATATGGCTTTACCTTTATCATATTAGTACACGTGCGACACACCTTGAGGTTATCAAATAATTAGGATTGTTGGTAGAGAGAATAGGCTAAGCCTGTTCAGTATTATCTTTATTTGCAGAGTCATTATTCTCAAAATCATTGCTCTCAAAGCCAGCTAGCATCTCTGTGATTAGCTGATCCTTTTGATGCCATATTTGCTCTACCCATTCAAACATCTGTGCTTTTATAGCCTCATCTGTTTCATAGCCGCCGTTTTTAATCGCAGTGAACAGATCTTCAGGTATCTCAATATGTCGCACATCGACGCCTAGACGTTTGATATTACCTTTCCATAGATCACTATAAGTGGGTACACCGTCAGGGTAGACAATCGTCATGTCCAAAATCCCATCGATCTCTTCCCCTAAGGCACTCATAGCCAGTGATAGCCCGCCAGCGCGTGGCTTAAGTAAATGCGTATAAGGGGATTCTTGCTTATCATGTTTACTAGGAGTGAAGCGAGTCCCTTCTAGGTAGTTCAATAGTGTAAAAGGCTTGTCCTTAAGCAATGCACACGCTCGTTTCGCTTCTTCGATATCCTTACCCTTTAGAGCAGGGTTTTTAGCAATGGCTTCTTTTGAATGTCGACGCATCATAGGAAAGTCGAGAAAGTAGAAAGCCTGACCAATGACGGGGATGTATATGAGCTCAAACTTGGTAAAAAAACGCGTCAATGGTAAACGTTTTTCGCTGATATATTGCACGATACTGGTATCAACCCATGACTGATGATTGCTCACCAGTAGATACTTACCGTTGGTATGCACATCGTCAGGTAGGTTAATGCGCCAATCTTTGCGCGGTAATACGTTATCGATTAATGCATTGTTACTATTGATCCAATAGTTCGTCACATCGATAACGGCTTTGTCAGCGATGGCAGCACCAGTGATGGCCTTGGTCGCACCCATTACCCAGACAGGTAGCCCAGCTAACATACTATTAAAAGTGATAACACTGGTTGCTGTCGTCAGTGAGGCCGCTTTGCCTAATTTTGGAGCGCGTTCATGTAGTTTTTGAACGATTGATTTCAATCGCATATCGAATCCTTTTACTCATACCTATGATGAGATATTGATAATGTTGCTGCATGATTTTAGCAGAAATCAATCTCAGTGTACGAGTGTTAACAACAAATAATAAACAGCATTGATAAAACAGAACGTACAATCGTATAAAGATTTAGCCGAAACGAAAGAAAAATCAAACCATAAAAACAGTCTGTTTTACCTATAAAAATAAACCGATAAAAAAGGAAATATAGATTACTTAAAAGGAAAAGTGGTTGTAGTTGATATTTCGAGCTCAAATATAGCCCTTATATGCTGGCTAGTCTATGAGTTTCGTCTAGAACCTTTTTTTATAGATTGATAGTGCTAAGTAAACACATTAGTACTGAGCAAATACTAATGAAGTTAGATATGAAGCAACTGCATTTGACAGCAGTTAAGCTATCAATAAACAAAAAAAGGGCGTATCAAGAATTATCTCAATACGCCCCCTGCAATTTAACCCGTTAAATATTGATCAGCTAAATAATCGAGTGAATCAACACTCTATATTTACTATATCAATTAGCCGTGCATACCACGGATAGGGTAGTTGTTTTCTGGGTTTCTAACAAAAGCCAAACCGTTTGCCAAGGCTTCAAGATCTGGTCTAGAGAACGGTGCGTTCGAGATATCAACGATATGCACTTTTCCTTCAGCATTGATAACGAACACAGCAGGCTCAGCGAAAGGATGATCGGTTTCTTTTTCTGAACGTGGGTCAGAGATGTATAGACCTAGCGTATTCATCTGCTCGATAGTCAGACCATAAGCCATAGGGAAGCTAACATCTATCTGATCTAGATGACCTTCTAACTGCTCTTTGCTGTCTGCAGATACTGCAATGATATCGACGCCGACGTCATAGAAAGACTGTTTTACTGTTTCTAAGGTATTTAAATATTTTGTGCAGATTGGGCAGTGCTTACCACGGTAGACAACAACCAGTTTCCATTCATGACCGTTTTCAGGTTTGCCTAATGAAGTCATTTCACCGTTTAATACTTGTACTTCCATTTCAGGAAACGTAGTACCGGCTTGAATTTTTTGAGCATAATCTGTTGACATAGTTCTTATCCTTTTTAATAGTGTTTTTATGGTTAGTTGGTATTTAACAGCCTTACATTAGCAGTCTTAAGTACAAAAGTATTGAATGTTTACAGTAGTCCCAAGTAGTAACAGGAAAAGTTAACATTACCTTTAAAATTGCTCAATAAGACTACTTAAGTAAGCTAGTAAGTCATAGACGAAACGTCTATTTCTTTGCTTCTTCAGTTGCCTGAGCATCTAGTTTATCTTGAGTTTTTAGCTCAAAATCAGAGGCGTCATGACGCTCGTGTAATTGCTCAGCAGGTTCACCCCAAGTGCGGTTTACTTTGCGACCACGTTGTACGGCAGGACGCTCTAAAATCTCAGTTGCCCAGCGACGTACGTTTGGATAGCTCTCAACTTGTAGGAACTCTCCTGCATTGTATGCTTCACCTAGTATTAGATTGCCATACCAAGGCCAAGTGGCGATATCTGCAATCGTATACTCATCGCCACCTAGATAACGATTTTCTGCAAGCTCACGTTCTAGTACATCTAACTGGCGTTTTACTTCCATCGTGAATCGATTGATAGGGTACTCAAACTTTTCTGGTGCATAAAAGTAGAAATGTCCAAAACCGCCACCCAAGTAAGGGGCAGAACCTTGTAACCAGAAAAGCCAATTCATCACTTCAGTACGTGCTGCTGCATCTTTAGGCAGTAGTTTTCCGAATTTTTCGGCAAGATAGAATAAAATAGCGCCACTCTCAAACACACGGCTACCAGTCTCTGTATCCAAAAGCACAGGAATTTTTGAGTTTGGATTTAGCTCAACGAAACCTGATGAGAACTGTCCACCTTCACCAATTTGAATCAGGTGCGCGTCGTACTCAGCTTCTGTCACCCCTAACGCCAGTAATTCTTCGACCATAATGGTGACTTTTTGGCCATTAGGGGTGCCCATTGAATAGATCTGCAACGGATGTTTGCCGCGAGGTAGTTCTGCTTCATGCGTTGGGCCAGCGATAGGGCGGTTGACGCTTGCCCACTTGCCGCCGCTTTCTGCATCCCATGTCCAGACGCTGGGTGGCTCGTAATGATTAGAGTTTGACATAATGATGATACCTTTTTATATACTGTGCTCAGTAGGGGGTAATTGGTAAATCAGATCCAGTTTATTGTTTTTATTCTGGCATGTCTGCTAGTTGCTTTAAGATGCTTTTGTAGTTTTCTACACCTTGTGCGCCGCTCACCAGATGACGACCATTAAAGATAACCGATGGCACGCTTTGAACACCTTGCTGCTTTGAATGCTGTACGGCTTCACGTATCACATCGGCAAAGCGTTGATCTGCGATAACAGCAAGCGCCTCAAAACGATCTAGTCCGATATCTGCTGCGATATCTGCCAGTACGGTACTGTCAGCCACGTTTTTATTATCAACGAAATGTGCAACGAATAATGCCTGTTTTAGGTCGTGCATACGTCCTTGCTGATCAGCCCAATGCAGCAACTGATGCGCATTAAAGGTATTGTAGGTACGAAACTCATCGGTAAACTGAAAATTAAATCCAGCTTCTGCACCTGCTGCTGTCATTCTAGCTCGGTTCTCTTTAACGTCCTCAGCAGTCGTACCGTACTTCTCCATAATATGCTCACGATAGTTTCGTCCTTCGTGTGGCGTATTGGGATTTAATTCAAATGGGTGCCAGTGAATCTCGTGCGGCGTGTTGGTTTGTTTTAGTGCCTCGGCCAATTGGCTATAACCGATAGCGCACCAAGGGCACACAACGTCTGACACGATGTCTATTTGTAAGGGTTTTTTTGCCTGTTCCATAGGATCTCTCATTAGCGATAAATTAAAATGAAAAACTGCTGCCCGAAGATGTTTCGAACAACAGTATGAAAACATCAAATGGACTGTGTCAGCGTTAGCCGAAAAACGTATTAGTCAGCTTTGTGCCATTCAAACTTTTGGAATGGTTTGTCGACTGGTGTGTTAGCTAGGTGGTTCGTGTAGTTGCTCATAACTTTTTGAGCTGCACCAAGAATAACTTCAAGAATCTGACGCTTAGTGTAGCCTGCATCTAAAAATGCTTGAACCGCGCTGTCATCAACGTTACCACGATTACGGACTACAGATAGTGTGAAGGTACGCAATGCTTCCAATTTTTCAGTTGGTAGTGGCGTTTCATCACGTAATGCATCAGTGATAGCGTCATCTACTTTCATGCTCTTAGCAATACCAGTATGTGCAGGCACACAGTAATGGCAAGCATGTTCAACGTTGATAGTTTGCCATACAACGGTGGTTTCTTCATCATCAAAGCTGCTGTCTAAAAACAGTTGATGTAGCTTTTGATAGCCTTCTAGCAAACCAGGCGCTTCAGCCATCACAGCGTGTAGGTTAGGTACCATGCCAAATGCTTTGATTGAAGAATCAAGTAAGTCTTTGCTTTCTGCTGGGGCTGTGTCTTTGTCGTGTAGAGTAAATTCGGTCATAATGTAATTCCTAATAATAGGTTTGAGATTTGGTGTGTTTTAGAGTTTTCATGCTCGCTTCAAAGCAGTCGCTGATTGACATTTAATTATTGGCTTGAGTAGTTACTCAAAATTAGCAACTTTGCTTAGTAAGCGAGTCAATAGAGACTACTATAAATGATATTGAGCAATCGCTCAATAATTATTTGAGTAATCGTTCAAGTAAATTGTAATGGATCAATTACATTCCTCTGCTTAATTCATATTATTCTATTAATATCAGCATCTTAAGAAGGTAACACTGTGTAAGTAATAAGAGAAAATAACGGTAAAAAAGTGATTATTAGCGTTAATAACGTTATTTTCTCTAGTATTACGGGCAAAGCTTATTGAAAAGATTGAGTGAATTGAGATTAATTAACTTCAGTCATCTCATGTAAAACGAATGATTCAACCGCGCCTTCTGTTGCGGCAGAGAAGTCTTTTAAGTGTTGATTTTCCATATGGATTTGCCATAGCTCGCGCGTGGCCCAGCTTTCATGAAACATAAAGTGAGTGGGTTTTTCATTATCTTGGAACAAATCATAACGAATACAGCCTTCTTCGCTGCGAGTAGCTGGTATGAGTCTTTCGAGTTCAGCCTTTACGAGAGCGATGCTATCGTCCTTTGCTGTTATATGGGCAATGACGGTTAATGTAGTCATTTCTAATCCTTTGAATTGGTGTGATGGTTAGATGGGTTTTGAGGATGTCTGTTGGTAAAAGAGTCTATATGCGAACAGAGTTATATCGACACTGTGTTTATTATATCAATATATAACATTACTTGAACGACCGTTCATTTGTGGTTATAGTGTATATCAGACAATAAAAATGTGCTTCAAATTTCGACGTCTATTTTTGTTATCTCATTACAGCTTTTATAGTCATTAGACGACTGTCTTCTAATAGGATAAAGTTATGCTTAAATTTTATTTTCACCAAACGCCAAACCCAATGAAAGTAGCATTGTTTCTTGAAGAAACTGGGCTGCCTTATGAGCTTGTTGCAGTAGACACGCTAAAAGGTGAGCAGCATACGCCTGAGTACCGCGCTATCAACCCAAACGGCAAAACGCCTGCGCTAGAAGATAATGGCAAACGCGTGTTTGATTCTACGGCAATCTTGATGTATCTTTCTGAAAAAACAGGCAAGCTGGCAGGACAACCAGAAGATCGTAGCGAGATGCTGTCATGGCTAATGTTTGTAGCATCTGGATTGGGCCCTTTTTCTGGTCAGTCTGTTCACTTTAGACATAAAGCGCCAGAGAAAATCCCATATGCAATTAATCGTTACCTTCGTGAGGCTGAGCGTCATTATGAAGTGCTGGATACGCACCTAGAAGGCCGTGAATATATGGTTGGTGATAGTTACTCAATCGCTGATATTTCTACTTGGGGCTGGATTGATAAGGCGACTGTCGTGCTAGGCGAAGGCGGCTTAGATAATTATCCGAATCTAAAGCGCTGGTTTGATAGTATTGATGCCCGCCCAGCGGTACAGAAAGCCCGTGACATTCCTAAAGGTATTGATTTCAAAACTGAATTTGACGACGTTGCTGCACGCGCGCTTTATCCACAAAACTTTGATAAAAATAGTTAATCGAAGCAAAGAGACTTAATAAGTTTTATAATATAAAAAGTGATTAAAACCAGTAACTAAGGTTGATTCTACAAACTTTGCCTTAAAATAGATTTTAAGGCAAAGATATTAAGGTGAAAATTATGAGTGCTCCGATAAAGTTCAATCGTGAGGATGTGATCGAAAAGGCAAAAAATCTCTATTGGGAAAAAGGTTATCACGCGACATCGATGCGCAATTTGCAAGATGTGGTGAATATGCACCCAGGTAGTATTTATGCAGCTTTTGGTAGTAAAGATAAACTATTTACAGAGTCACTGAATCGCTATGCTGCAGATGGTGCCAAGAGATTGGCCGACTGTATTGAGCAAAAAGACACAGTGCTGGATGGCTTAAAACATTTTATCCATACAGTGATTGTTTGTAATAGCGCTACTGCGCCTAGTGGTATGTGCATGATCGTCAAGACAGTCGCTGAGCTTACTCAAAACGATAGTCCAGATCTACTCGCACATGCAACGAATATATTAGAAGGTATAGAGGCATCGTTTGCTGTGCTCTTTGGACAAGCCATTGATAGCGGTGAGATTAGCGCAGAAAAAGATCCAGTTGAGCTGGCGCGTTATTTCCAAATTCAAATTATAGGTCTTAGGACTTATGCGCAGGTCACTAATGACAATGATGCGGTAGAGAAATATATCGATGATATTTTTAAAAATATCGTATAGCAAGGTTGTATAAAAAGCAGATTTTTTAGTTATGACAGCTCGCGCCTTTTGTCGTTAACCAATCATCATAGTATTACTAAAAACCCTGATTTCTAGTACATTAGCAATCAGGGTTTTTGTTATCTATTACTGTGCTTTCGGATTGTCATTGATGAACTTCAGCAGAAGCTCAGCCAACGTTTCGCCTTGGTCTTCTTGCAGGAAATGACCACCGTTAATGATAGTCGTATGATTTTGGCCTTTGGTACCAGGAATCAGCTTTTGCATGATGCGATCGCCGCCACCAGTTACGGGGTCAGAATCACTAAACAATGTAATGAATGGCTTGGTCCATTTGCTTAGCACGACCCAAGCTGCTCGGTTGTTTTCTGCAGCAGGATCATCGGGTGTCGTAGGCACTAGGATAGGAAACTGTCTAGCACCTTCTTTATAGGACTCATCAGGGAAGGGTGCATCGTAAGCATCCAGTACGGCTTGAGACAATGTCGTTGTGGTACCGCTTTTGATGGTGCCTGCTACATTGAACTGCGGCGTCTCCTGAGAGAACTTCTGCCACTTGCGAAAGCCTTCGCCCGGATCGTGATCCCCAGTCGGTAGCATCGTGTTGCCTGCTGCGACGCGATCGAATTTATCAGGATGCGCTGCTACTAAGCGTAGACCGATTAAGCCGCCCCAATCTTGACAAAACAGTGTGATATTTTTTAAGTTCAACTGATCAAGCACCGATTGCATCCAATCGACATGGCGCTGATAAGTGTAGTCAGTACGCGATGCAGGTTTGTCTGAACGTCCAAACCCAGGAAGGTCTGGCGCGATAACGCGGTATCCTGCTGCTGTTAGTATTGGAATGACTTTACGATACAGATAAGACCAAGAAGGCTCACCATGTAATAACAAGATAGGGTCGGCGTCGCTTGGACCTTCATCAAGGTAGTGTACGCGCAGCTCACCACCTTCTGTATCATCGACCATCAAATAGTTCGGTTCAAAATCGTAATCTTGTAAGTTAGCAAAATACGAATCAGGCGTCCTAAGTTTTTTCATATATCATCCTTGGGTTAGAAAAATAACAGTGCATTCTGGCACAGGTGTTAGACAGTCTACTAGGGGTGAGTCTCTGAGTGCTACTCGACTATCACTGGTAATCCTAGCGATAAGGCTATCTGCCTATAGTTTATATTGATTAAACGTTCAAAATGAAAACTATACCCTACATGCATTCGTTGCTGCAAACATTAATAGTGGATGCGTCAGTAGCATCCACTATATATAGGATAAGTTTTGATATAGGATAGGTTTTGAGTTTCATTTTATAAGGCTAAACTAATCGTGACGCCAGTAGACCTTTACCACAACATCGGTACGACTTAGCTCCAGTCGGTCTTTCAGCAATGGACGCAATGCTTTGGCAGTATTCGCTTCTAGTGCTCCCCAAACTTTATCAATCTGTAGAGGGTTATTAGTCAAATAGTCGCCTAACTTACTGTTGATTAGCGTGGCTAACTCTGCTCCTGAGTTTGGTTGATTGGTTACTATAGGCAGTACGGTAAAGTGGTTATCCTTGCGGCTTTCAGTATCGCAATCATTATTAGTGTCACTGTCAGTATTGCTGTTGTCATTACCAATGTTATCAATGCCACTGCGCATTTTTACCGTATCAAAATAGCTTTGATCGGCTGCATCTTGCGTCACACAAATGACCAATGGTGGCGTGGGGTTGTTCCATAGCTCCAGCAATCGTGCTGCCGTTGGCATCGAGGTCTCGTCGACAATCAGTACCGCTTGACCGTCTCGTAAGTGCTCTACCTTTTCTGGAAACTCTCGTTTTGTGACAACGGTCTCGCCTGCTTGTAGTGCTGCTGCCCAGTTGCCGCCCGGCGTATTCCCATGCAAAAAAACATCGACCCAAGCTCGTATCTCATCATCGGCTTGCCATGCTTTTCTCAAAGTGTAATAGCAGTGAGGACGAGCAGGGCGTACGTTTTCCTTATCGCTACCATTAGTTTTATAGTCACTAGCTTTATTGCCATCAGTGCTGTCAGTCATCAATGCATCGGTCATTGCATTGTGCTCTAAATCAAACAAGTAAGCGTAACCCGCTTCGTTGGTAGGTACTGACGTCGAGCTTGTGACGCCCTTAGCATTACTTAACTGAGCGGTATTATTTAATGGCGTATCACTATTTAATGACGGCATGCTCAATTCAAGACGCAGCATATTTTTACTGACTCTATAACTACTTTGCACATCAAATACTTGCTTGGTCAGTTTGATTGTTTTTTTGCCTAGCTTTTTATCTGCTCTTTGTTTTAGCAAGATATATTGGGCTTGCAAATCATCAAGCTGGGAGATAGGGGCGGCAAAAGCGATAAAGAAAGTCTGGTCATAGAGCGAGCTATTGTGAGCGCCAACCAGTTGAGTCTCTGAGCCTTTTGGACGAGTTTGTATGGCAATGCCTTCAGCATAAATATCAGTTATTTGCGCATCGATCAGATCCAATTCGGCGGTAGATAATGAGGTAAATGCGCTCAAGAATCCAAGCAGTTCGTCGAGGTGCTCTTCGTTAATATGAGCGACCACATTTGCTATTTCAGGATCGTTTAGGGAAGTGTATTGGCTGTTCTGGTTATCGGTGTTTTCTGTAGGAGCTAAAAGAAGGTTGGTCATATAAATACTCGCAATCAACAGAGCGTTGAAATTAAAGTGAATGAGTTTATAGTTAATGATAATTGTTTTTGTTATCATTTACGAGTAAAATCAATTTTTATTGTGGTTTGATCGTCAAAAATTGGTCTACAACCGATGGCCGATGAACCATCATTTTTATGACATATTATTTTTATCAACAATGAGTGCTTATATGCTACGTGCAAACCAGCTGACTATCAGCCGTCAAGGAAATACTCTATTAGACAACGTGACTTGTGAGATTGATACCAATCAGCTGGTGGCTCTGGTTGGGCATAATGGGTCTGGCAAGTCGACCTTGATCAAAGCGCTAGCGGGTGAGATGGCAAGTAGTAGCGGCAATGTCACATTAGATGAGCACAGTATCAATGACTACGGCAGTAAGGAGTTAGCGCGGCAAATGGCATATCTGCCGCAGCAATTGCCAGAAGCTGCTGGATTTACGGTGCGTGAGCTGGTCATGCTAGGGCGCTATCCCCATCAAAAATGGCTGCAAAAGCCAACTCAAATAGATAAAGACAAAGTCGCGCAAGCATTAAAAGTGACTCAAACCGAAGCGTTTGCTGATCGCATCACTGCCACACTATCAGGTGGTGAGCGCGCTCGTGCTTGGCTCGCGATGTGTCTGGCACAGGATACCCGTTACTTATTACTCGATGAACCACTTGCTGCGCTTGATATGCATTATCAAATCGAGGTCATTCAGCTCATTCGTCGTTTGGTGGATGAGCAAGGCTTAAGCGTGGTAATTATTATTCATGATATTAATTTGGCCGCGCAATATGCCGATCGAGTCATCGCGCTGAAAAACGGCCAAATATGTCACAACGGCGATATCGCCAGTACTATGCAACCTACCGTGCTACACGATATCTTTAATGTCGATATGCAGCTACTCAGTCATCCTATTACTGGGCAGCCTGTTGCAGTCGCTTAACATCTGGTTTTGCTCCTTCTTTTTAATTCGCCTACAAAGATACGCTTCTATGCCTCCCGTTTTTTATACAGATAAATTATCGAAACGTCCAATAGTGACGTCAGTATCAGTAATGACAACACTAAAATGGTTCGCCTTCTCATTGTGCTTGGTATTGACCGCCTGTAATAGTCAGACATCCACGCAAAAAACCGCTACCTCAGAAGCAGAAAACAGTCATAGCGATAGGATAAATACTGTCTCTCCCGACTGGGGTAATGCAGCGACTTTGACAGCGATGGGGCACGCACCAATTGCGACAGGTGATGTCAGGGTTTGGGACAGATGGGTGGGAAGCCCCAAACTACCAACGTCGATAACAGACTTAGGCATCCGTTATCAGCCCAATGCTGAGCTAATCGCTCAACTGCCTGTCGATATGGTCATAGATAATTATTTTTATGAGCATGCACGCAATTTATATGGCGATGTGCCTGCGGAATCTGTGATGTTTGCTGCCAAAGGAGAGACAGCAACGTGGGCTGACTATACCGAACCGACGCGGGAGCTTGGCGTACTGATCGATAACCCGAAGATGGCTGAGGACTATATTGTACAAAGCCAGAAAGACATACAGCTGGCCAGCCAGCAATTTCAGCAGCGCTATCCAAAAGCCAAGAAATTCGCAGTGGTACAGTTTGCGGATGCTAATAACATGCGTATGTATGTGGCAAATAGCTTATTTCAACCTGCGTTAGAGCAGATGGGTAGAGAGCTTGTGGTATTAGGCAAAGGCAATAATTGGGGATTTGTGCCGATACGGATGGGAGATTTGGCGCAATTAGATGATGAGACTTGTTTATTAATTATCGATCCACTCAGTCCAATCACTAGAGCTGAAATTGATGACAGCTTGATTTGGCAGCGCCTGGGTTATGGCAATACCCGCTGTGTGGGTGAGCTACCACCAGTATGGATTTACGGTGGGATGTCGTCATTGGTCAGCTTAGCAAATAACTTGTCAGACGTTTCATTAAAAGGCGGGGATGTACTATGAGCGCCAATGCAGATACTAACAACAACCCTATCAATAACCACACCGACAGTTCTCATAACGACAGTGCTCATACGATGACATTAGCCTCTCAAGCAGCCACAGTTTCAAAACCTTCATCAACGTTATCAGCGTCGCAATCATTGAAACAGTCATCATCACCACTGAATCAGCCACCGAACCAACCCAACTCTCAAACTTCCTTGTTTGCCAATTTGTCTTGGCGACTATGGGCCATGCTCATCGGATTAGCGGCATTGTCGTTATGGAGTAGTTGGGCACTGCTAGATCAGCAGTGGACGCGCCCACTTCGTGACTTGCTTATACCTAGCTCGCAATTGGATATTGCCAGTATGGCGATACAGCTACATATCGTGGCGACCAGCGTGGTGGCGTTGTTAGCTGGCGGGCTATTAGGTGTGGTCAGTATTTTACTGCAGCAATTGGTAAAAAACCCCCTAGCATCAGATACGACGCTAGGGGTGGGCGTGGGTGCACAGTTGGCCATGCTTATTGTCACGTTATTTTTGCCAAGCTTGGCTATTTATGGCGGAATTTACGTGGCCTTTGTGGGGGCTATCATTAGTATGGGTCTGGTCTTTACCTTATCAGCACCCAGTCGATTTAATCCATTGATTTTGATACTGGCCGGTTTGGTGGTCAATATTCTGCTGGCCGCAGTGGCCAATGTACTGGTGCTGTTCTTCGCTGAGCGTAGCAATGGCATGCTGTCATGGGCGGCTGGGTTTTTGGCACAAAACAGCTGGCATACCAGTATCGCGCTAGTGATCACTGCTATTTTGATGGCGGTCGTATGTCTGCCATTACTAAAGCCATTAACGCTGATGAGCCTAGATGACACGCAGGCAAAACGTCTGGGTGTGCCTATTAATGGGATTCGCGCACTTGTTGTATTAATTGTCGCCGTTGTGACTGCTCTAGTGATCAGTGAAGTTGGTTTAATTGGTTTTATCGGTCTTGGTGCGGCAAGTTTGGTCAATGCGCTGGGCATCTCTGCTATTGGTAAGCGTTTGGCCACTGCTTTTGGGTTGGGGGCGTTGCTGTTATTGTTAACCAGCAATGTCGCGTTACTGCTTGAGCCGATACTCGATATGCAGATTCCAGCTGGTGCCATGACAGGTATCCTGGGTGCACCGTTGATTATTTGGCTAATTTTACGTCAGCGCCGCGAGCGGATAGAGACAGTGACGCCGATGCTCACAGGTAAACATACATCCATTGCATTTTGGCGATGGAGTGTTGGGGTGCTCGCCCTTATCCTGCTGGCTTGTCTGTTTGTACAAGATATCAATGGGTGGGGGCTCAGTACGGACTGGGCGCTCACGCAGCAATACCGCTTGCCTCGTAGTTTGAGCGCTGCTGCCACAGGCTTGATGCTGGCAGTCGCCGGTGTACTACTGCAAACTTTAACGCGTAACCCCATGGCCAGTCCTGAGGTGTTGGGGGTCAGTTCAGGTGCCGCACTGGGGGTGATTTTAGGGTTTTTATTATTACCAAGTTTAGGGCTATCTGCAGCCACAGGGACGTTGCTGATTTCAGGACTGTCAGGTGCGATGGCTGTGCTGCTATTGATTATTTGGCTGGCACGTAGGGTCAGCTCAGGTTATTTATTGTTAGTAGGTATAGGCATTGCTGCCATGATGGATGGGGTGATGCATATGGTCAAGCTCTCAGGAGACCCGCGTCTAGAAGCGATGCTCAGCTGGCTGTCAGGGACAACTTATAGCGCGCAGCCCAGTACAGTATGGTATCTCATTGGCATCGCTGCTATCTTATTTGTGCTCAGCTTACTGCTGATTAAGCCTTTGCGCGTTCTTGGACTAGGTACAGGTGTGGCACGTAATCTAGGTGTGGCAGTTACGCCAGTGACTTTATCGTTGTTGGCATTAGTGGCAGCACTTAGTACAGCCAGTACGCTTGCCGTTGGCCCATTGAGCTTTATTGGTTTGATGGTGCCACATTTGGCTACTTCACTAGGCGCTGTAAAGCTCGAACGGCAATTGCCATTAGCTGCACTCTTAGGGGCAGGGGTGATGGTGATAGCGGATTGGATTGGCCGTTATGTTATTTTCCCTTATGAACTGCCTGCTGGTACGATTGCGGCGATTATCGGTGGTGGCTACTTCTTATGGCTCATTCGTAAGGTGCCAGCCACTGCCAGTAGATAGCCGCTGTCTTTAAATAGCTATTAACCAACGATATAAGTGAACACAGATAGTTTAGAACTATCTGTACTGGGTAGCTGTGTGTCATTGATTAGTCGACAGTTTGTAGTAGCCTGCATTGTTCTTAATTAATCGCTCTTGATTCGTCGTTCTTAGATTCACGCTAGCTGCTATCTTCGTCATTTTTATCAATAGAAAATTCGCAAACTGGGTTGACAGCCAATCATTGGTAGTAGATACTACGCTTCATTAATAATAATGATTATCATTTACATTATCATTCAATATAAACGAGCGATATTTCAAGGGGTAAGCGTCAAAACTTACTTTTAAATGTTTACCCAAGACGACTGACAATAACAAGGCTGAAGCTATGGACACGATCCTCTTAGACGAACCACTTGATAACGAATGCTACTTACATCGTCAAGAAAAATTTGAATCGAAGGTTCGTAGTTATCCACGTAAGCTACCTTTTGCGATTCAATCAGCCAAAGGGGCGTGGATTACCGATGTGGAAGGTAATGAGTATATCGATTGCCTATCAGGTGCTGGCACGCTGGCACTTGGACACAATCATCCCGTAGTCATAGAAAGCATCAAAACGCTATTGGATAGCAATCTACCGATGCATACATTGGATATCACCACACCGTTAAAAGATAAATTCAGCGAGTTCATGTACAAGCTACTCGCGACCAATAGCGATGAGTATTGCTTGCAGTTTTGCGGCCCGACGGGCGCTGATGCGGTAGAAGCGGCGATTAAATTGGCCAAACAAGTCACTGGTCGTTCAGGTGTTGTCAGCTTCAGCGGTGGCTATCATGGCATGACACATGGCGCGCTGGCTGTTACGGGAAACTTGGCACCTAAACAGGGTATCGAAGGTCTAATGAGCTCGGTACAGTTCTTGCCTTATCCCAATATGTATCGCTGCGCGTTTGGCTTGCCTTTTGAGCAAAGCATCCACGCCCATATGAGCTACTTTGAGAGTTTCTTAAAAGATGTAGAGAGCGGCGTGGTGAAGCCAGCGGCGGTCATTTTAGAAGTCATACAAGGGGAAGGCGGCGTTAACCCTGCGCCCATAGAATGGCTGAAGCATGTGCGCCGAGTGACAAAAGAGCTAGGAATCATGCTGATTATCGATGAAGTACAAACGGGGTTTTGCCGTACAGGACGTTGGTTCGCCTATCAATATGCGGATATCGATCCTGATATGATTGTGATGTCAAAAGCAATCGGTGGTGGTTTACCACTTGCGGTATTGGGTATCAAAAAACAATACGATGTATGGCAAGCAGGCAATCATTCTGGCACGTTTAGAGGCAATCAATTGGCGATGGCGACTGGCCTGGCCACTCTCAATTACTTAAAAGACAACAACGTTGCTGACTATGTTTTAGAAATAGGCAAGTGGTTTATGGCGCAGTTAAAGCTACGCCAACAGCGCTATCCAAAAATGGGTCAAGTCAGAGGGCGTGGTCTCATGATTGGTATAGAGATTGTCAATCCCATCCTACCTAAGCAAAATGATGGTAGCTATCCAGCAGACAGTGATATGGCTGCCAAAATCCAACAAGCGTGTTTTAAACATGGTTTGGTGATTGAAAAAGGCGGGCGCGGTAGCACAGTACTCCGATTATTGCCGCCACTCAATATAACCAAAGATGAGTTGCAGCAAGTCTTGCAGAGGCTTGATATGGCACTAGAAGACAATAAATAGTCTTGCCAGTGCTTTAGCATGATTCACACTTTATAAAAAAACTCTGATAACGACTCTAATAATAAGTCACTTATTTGCGATTTATACATTCGTAGAATAAACAAGTGAGGACATTTTGCATTTATTAAATCAGCAAACCAGTGAGCAATATGTCACGCATATGCAAAAAACCAGCGCTGTCATCAAACAGTGGCTAGACGACAATAACGTGTATTTGGGTGGCACGCCGCAACAAGTGCAAGCGACCAATACTTTTAGCATCTGTGAGCAAGGCCGAGACATCGACACGATACTCGCGGATATACAAAGTAAGTTTTTGCCCAGTTGTGTGTCGACGGCCAATGCGAATTGCTTAGCTCATTTGCATCCGCCCACACTAGTCATCGGTCAGATTGCTGAGATGATTATAGCGGCCACTAACCAAAGTATGGACTCGTGGAACCAAAGCCCAGCAGCGACCTATATCGAAAAAGACTTAATCCATTGGCTGTGTCAACGTTGTCAGTTTGGTGACATTTCTGATGCCCTCTTTGATGAACGGACAGGTCATAACGCTGGTGGCGTCTTTACCAGTGGCGGTACGCAAAGTAATCTGATGGGTCTACTGCTAGCACGCAATCAATTCTATAAGGCTAAGGGCGTTGATGTGCAAAAGGACGGCCTGATGGGTCAGCTTAGTGGCAGTATTCTATGCTCAGACCAGGCGCACTTTTCTATTGAAAAAAACGCGACACTGCTGGGTCTAGGCCAACGTTCCGTCATTAAAGTAGTGACCGATTCATCAGGTGCCATGCTGATGTCTGACTTACAACATCAGATAGATAAGCTAGGCGCTTGCAATGTGATGGCCATCATCGCAACGGCTGGCACAACTGACTTGGGTGCTATTGATCCTCTAATGTCTATTGGCAAAATTTGCCGTGATGCACAGATATGGCTACATGTCGATGCAGCATGGGGCGGGGCATTGCTATTATCACAGCGCTATCGACACTTGATTGAAGGGCTGAATCAAGCTGACTCTATCACCTTGGACTTTCACAAGCATTTCTTCTTACCGATCAGCTGTGGCGCTTTTCTTTTACGAGACAATCGAAATTTCGAGAGTATTCGCCATCATAGCGAGTATCTAAACTCTGCTGATGACGAACAAGACAATATCCCAAACTTGGTCACGTATTCTTTACAGACCACACGCCGTTTCGATGCCTTAAAACTGTGGATGGCGCTGGACTTACTAGGGACAAATGGCTATGCAGCCTTGATTGATAACTGTTTGGATACTGCTAAGCAGGCGGCACAGCTGATTGATGCAAATGAAAATTTCGTGCTGGTACATGAGCCCATTATCAGCAGTGTTTTGTTTTACTTTACACCCAAAGATACCGCGCTATCTGATGACCAACTCGCACAGCTCAATCGTCACATTGCTCAAGCGTTATTGGTCAATAACATCGCCAATGTGGCCACCACCCAGTTTGAGCAGCGCCTTTGCCTTAAATTTACCATTCTAAATCCCAATACCCAAATCAATGATATTGCAGACATCATTGAGCAGATGGCTATTGCTGGTTTTAACCAACTCAATTCTGACAACCTGAACGTTGATGGGAAAAAATAACATGATGCAGCATAAAACGCTTGATCGACTTACACTACAAAATCTAATCAATGCTTACTGTTTTGAGACTGGGCACGGCGATATTATTGCCGTAGAGCAGCAGGATGATATACAGAAGCAGGCCTCACAAAACAAGCCTCTATTAGTGCTAATGCTGTTGCCTTCGAACACAGTAATGGTCGTACCTGTCGATAGAGTGAGCCAATTGGGTCAGCATCGTTTGGCGGGCACGCCGCTTATATTGAATAAGCAGGTAAGCATACGATCAGAATCGAAATTAGACACGCAACTGGACGATCCTTTGCAAAACAGCCGATGGATAAAATCCTCTGCTATGAGCCTAGCATCTTTGATTGTTGAAGACATCGTGCATCGTTATAAAGATAAAGCGACGCTAGATGCCAATGGTGTATTAAAGCGCTGGATTGAGAGTTATGAAGGGCTACAGACTATTTTAGAGCATCGCAATGATGAGATTGATGACATCATTGACTATCAGCAAGACTTCATTCAGACCGAACAAAACCTTATTTACGGTCATGCCATGCATCCTACACCCAAAGGCCGTGCTGGTTTTTATGGTGCCGAATGGGCGAAGTATGCGCCCGAGACCAGTAGCAAAACCCAGTTGCACTATTGGCTAGTGCATCCTAGCTGTATTACAGAAGAATTCGTAGATGGCGAGAGTATTACCACAGCGCTCAAATCAAAGCTACAAGCTGATATGAGTGGCTATCAACAGCAACTTGTCGATGAGCATCCTGACTATAAGCTGTTGCCACTACATCCTTGGCAAGCAAGGTTTTTGCAGCAGCAACCGTGGTATCAAAAACTACTAGAACAAGGTCAATTGTTCGACTTGGGTGAGCTTGGTTGGTATCTACATCCGACTACATCGGTACGCACACTGGCTGCCTTTGATGCACCTTGGATGTTTAAACTGTCGTTGTCTGTAGCGATTACCAATTCGGTGCGGATTAACCTGCCCAAAGAATGTAAACGCGGTATGCATGCCTGCCGAATCTGGCGTAGCGACTATGGTACTCAGCTCAAAACCCAGTATCCTACGATTGCGGTATTGAATGACCCTGCTTGGATTGCCTTACGTGTCGACGGCAAAATCATTGATGAGACCATTTGTATCTTACGTGACAACCCTTTTACAGAGGATACGCAAGTCACCAATCTTGCCAGCTTAAGCCAAGATCATCCCACTCGTCTTACCAACCGTTTAGAGACATTGTTTAAGTCCATCCATAAACGGACAGATGAACCTTTAGAGCAGGTGGCTGTCCAGTGGTTTGACACTTATTTGCAAGTTGGTTTTATACCGCTTATTCATATGTATTATCAGCATGGTATTGGTTTTGAGGTACATCAGCAGAACAGCCTCATCGAGCTAACAGACGGCTATCCTACTAAGTTTTGGGCCAGAGACAATCAAGGGTTTGGTTATATTGCTGAGTATGCCACGCCGCTCATTGATGCTTATCCAGAGCTTATTAGCGAAGGAGAGTGTGTCATTCCAGAAGACTTTGCCGACTCACGCTTTGCCTATTATTTAGTTGGTAACAGTATATTTGGTCTTATTACTGCTATTGCGCGTACTCAGCTTGTGAGTGAGGATACATTAATCACGACGTTTAAAGCATGTCTAATGGCGTTAGAGCAACAATACCCGCATCGTTCGTTATTTGACTTGTTGTTGCGTAGCCCTACATTGCCGTTCAAGGGCAATCTACTCACCAGACTCTATGCGCTCGATGAGCTGACCGCACCTGTTGAGACCCAGTCTATTTATGTCGATATCCCAAACCCTATGATGACGTAGCACGTCATATTGTGACGGTAAAATTATTACACGATAGAAGTTGGGCAACACAGAAAGAACGTAATCACTAGGGGGCGACCGTGTTAGATATTATTGGTATTGGCGTAGGGCCGTTTAACTTAAGTTTGGCGGCATTACTGACAAAGACCGACGTAACCGCCAAGTTTTTTGAGCAAAAGGCTGAGTTTAATTGGCATAAAAGCATGATCTTGCCGAGCACCACACTGCAAGTGCCTTTTATGGCAGATTTGGTGACATTGATAGACCCAACCAGTCCGTATTCCTTTTTGAATTATTTGCATACTCAGCACCGATTGCTCAAGTTTTATTTTTTAGAAGAGTTTAAAATTTATCGTAAAGAGTATAACCACTATTGCCAATGGGTAGCAGAGCAGCTGGATAGTTTGAGCTTTGATGCGGCAGTGATAGACGTGGTGTTTGACGACACCAATGATGGATTTGTAGTGACAGTCTCTGAACAAGGCACACAAAATACCTATCATGCTAAAAATCTGGTCATAGGGACTGGCACACAGGCCACGTTACCACCATCGCTGCAAGATGTTGCCAAGCAAGCGCCTAACCGCTGTATGCACACCGCTCATTTTGCAGACAATTTTGACTTGGACAGCCTCAATGCTAGTAGCCTTAATCTGAATAGCACCAAGACTAAGGGCAAACTGACCAAAATATTGGTGTTGGGATCTGGGCAGTCTTCAGCAGAAGTGTATCGAACGCTTTTTGATAAGCAGTTTGATGGCGATGATAGTGCTAATGACGACCCTAAGTTTCAGCTAGATTGGATGACTCGCTCGGCAGGGTTCTTTCCCATGGAGTATTCCCCATTAGGCTTGGAGCATTTTAGCCCGGCTTATACAGACTACTTTTATGATTTAGACTCAGTAATCAAACCTCAAGTCACTGCCAAGCAAGACCTGCTCTATAAAGGCATGGGCTTTGAGACCATACGTGATATTTATCACCGTCTCTATGAGCGTAGTATTACCAATCAAGATCTGCATTCGACGTTGCTGTCTAACTGTGAAGTGGTTGAGGCTACTCTGACAACAATGCTAGAAGTGACAGAGCCGACAGACACTATAAAACTGGTGGGTAGACAGCGTGAGCAGAATCAAGATTTTACTGCTGAGTATGACTGTGTGATTGCTGGTACAGGCTATCGTTACGGTCTGCCTGAGTGCTTAAATACGCTACTGCCTAGCATCGCACACGATGAGTTTGAGCAGCCAATCATTGATCGAGACTATACACTGAAGTATGTGCTAACGGATCAAAAAGATAATGCGACTGATGGCAAAATTTTCGTACAAAACCAAGAAGTGCATACCCATGGCGTTGGTGCACCAGACTTGGGGCTGGGTGCTTATCGAGCGGGGTGTATCGTCAATCAGTTAACAGGTGAACAGACCTACGACACTGACGCCTTAAAAGTGTTTCAAAATTTTGGCGCGTAGTTTTTATAAGCATTATATTGAACAGAAATGATATTAAAAAGCATTAACCACATAGCAAAATAATAACTAGGAGCAAGTCATGCCGACCATCACTCAAAACCTACCCGATACCTTTAGCATTGAAGCTTATCAAAAGATGTTTGCGTTGAGACCTGTCAAATACCCAGGTGATATGCCATTGCTGTATAAGTGGATGCATGCCGAGCATGTGGTCGATCAGTGGCAGCTCCATCTTCCAATGCCGCAATTAAAAACCCATTTTGAAAAAATGCTGGCCGATGATCATCAGCGTCTCTATCTCATACTCTGTGATGATAAGCCGATTGGTTATACAGAGATTTATGAGACGGCTCGTGACCGGTTATCTCAGTATTACAAAGCCAAAGAGACGGACATGGGGTGGCATATTTTGCTTGGCGATCCAGCGGTGGTTGGCAAAGGCTATCTCAAGCCAACAGGCATGATGATCAGTAAGTTTATATTTGAGCATACTGAGGCCAAAAAAATCGTGGTCGAGCCGGATAGTAAGGTTGAGGTGTATCAATGGATTGCTGATAGCTTCGCTTATAGAGTGCAACGTCTGATTGAGATGCCAGAAAAAACCGCCTCATTATATTTTTGCAATCGCGATGAGTTTTTTGAATCTAGAGGGTATCTCAATTTCTATGGTGCCACTGCTTAATGAGCAACGCCCCTATAAATAAGGCATCTATAAATAAAGCCTCTACAAATAAGTCGCCTATAAACGAAGCATCTCAGAGTAGTAGTGATGGCTTGAGCAACAAACAAGTACAGCAGGTATTACTGACACTATTACTCGGCGGTACGGTGGTCAGCTTTAGTAATAGCGCGCTTAATCCAGCGATTCCTGTTTTTATGTCGGTGTTTGATGTCGATATCGTGATGGGCGGCTGGGTGTTAAATGCTTATGTTTTAGCCATGAGTGTGGGGCTGATGCTGAGTGGCTACTTAAACAAAAAGTTTCCTTTTAAGCATGTTTATTTGGCGGCAATTTTTGGATTTATGCTGGGCTCAGTCATTGGGATGCTGGCGTCTAGTATGAGCTTTGTCATCATTGCTAGGGCTATACAAGGACTGAGTGGCGGTCTGATTATCCCGCTGTCTATTGGTATGCTGTATCAAATTTATCCGCAGCAGCAGCACGGTAGAGTGATGGCGCTATGGGGCATTGTTATTATGATGTCGTTGGCGTTTGGCCCTTTGGTCGGTGCTTACTTGGTTGAGCAGTTTGCGTGGTGGACACTGTTTGCCATTACCTTACCACTCAGTGTGGCGGTCATGGCGATGGTGTGGTGGTTAATACCTGATATGCGCTCACATGATAAAAAAAGTCCTTTCGATACCATCGGGTTTATCAGCTTACTCACTTGGCTGCTTGCGATGATGGTTTGGCTGAGCACGCTGAAGATAGACTTCACTGGTGGATTATTCAGCGGTGACGGATTATTAAAGATAGCCACGTTAGGTTTATTGTCTGTCGGATTTTTACTGTCCGCGATGGTTTGGTGGGCATATGAGCGGCGGCAGAAACATCCATTATTAAACGTGCGCTTGTTCAATAATAAGACCTATTTACACAGTAATATCATTAGCATTAGCCAAACAGTCGGTTTGATGCTGTGTCTCTTGTTACTACCCGTGTTGATACAAGACGTGATGGGCGAGAGTGCTTTATGGACAGGTATTGTCCTGATGGTCGCGACGCTCGTGGCCAGTATCACCACGCATTACGCTGGCAAGATGGTAGATAAGCAAGGTGCCAGAGGGATTGGTATCGTAGGAATTGCGATTAGTGCGCTATCTACTTTGATGCTGGCATGGTGCTTGTATCAGCCCACGCTTTGGCTATTAATGTTGATTATGAGTATGCGAGGTATCGGAGTGGGTCTAGCATACCTACCAACCACGACCGTTGGATTTAGCAGCTTACCAAAAGACTCTGTCACTGAGGGAGCTGCACTTAATAACATCAGTCGCCGAATTATCTCTACCATATTTATCACGCTGTCGACCCTTTATATAGGCAGTCGAAGTGCGCAGTTATTAGCAGCAGGTAGTAGTGACGGCATGGCAAGCGCGATCCAAGAAATACTGGTGGTCATCGCGGTGATTTTATTATTCACGATTCCTTCAGCGTGCAAATTACCACGATCCCCATAAACAAACACCCCGTATCGGGGTTTACTTTAACTTATTAACGTAAATAATTATCATTCGCTTTACACGCATCTAAATTCATACTTTTACTTGATTCAATTTTCAGACAGGAAGCTTATATCTATGTCCAATCATCTAACAAACTCTACCAAAAATAATAATAGTGCAAATGTCACTTATGCAACTAAACCGTGGCAATCATCTGTCGATTCTAAAATCATGGCACGCGCTGAGCAACGAGTGATCAAGCAATTGCTACAAGCATTGTTATATGAAAATATTATTGATTTTGAATCTGAAAGTGCGAACAACGCTCATGAAAGTACTGATGATGGGGCACTGCTGAATTTTGTTATCAAGGCAGGTGATGATGTCAGTTATACCGCGCAAGGTTATATCCATTATAGTTTTGACATCATTCGTTTGAATGAGCTAAATGTGCAGCGAGTGGTTAATGGTGTTGCTCAAGACGCTATTCTTGAGCATGTAATCAGTGATATGTTGCTCAACATTGAGGGTGCAGAACTCAAAGACAGCTTTATCAAAGAGCTGCGTCATACCTTAGTGAACGAAACACAGTCTCAGATACTGGCTTCTAACATACCTATGCCTATTAATAAACTTACTTATGAGCAACTCGAAGGCTATTTGACGGCAGGGCATCCTTATCATCCGTGTTTTAAGTCTCGTATTGGTTTTGATTTGCAAGATAACTATGACTATGGCCCAGAGTTTGATCAAAACATCGACGTAGTGTGGTTGGCGGTCAAAAAAGAACTACTGGTGAGTAATACCACTACCGGCATCGATATAAATGAATGGGTAAAAGATTATGTAGGTGTAAATGAATTTTCTGCACTCAATGCCAAACTCACAGAAGTACTTACAATCGCAAATAAGCCAAACGAAGGTACAGCTAGTCATGAAGTAGACGAGACGGCTAATAATTATTGCCTGATACCTGCGCATCCTTGGCAATGGCAAAACACCTTAATTCAAACATTACAACCATTGATTGCCACGCAAGAAGTTATCTACTTAGGTAGTGCGAGTCATCAGTACCGCGCTCAGCAGTCTATTCGCTCATTGACGATGCTTGGTGATGCTGATGACAATGTTAATGGTGATACTGACATTAGTAATAACAAAGCCTACCTAAAGCTAAGTATGCACCTGATTAACACCTCAAGCACGCGAATACTAGCAAAGCATACCGTGATGAATGCGGCTGTTGTCACCACTTGGTTGAATCAACTGATTGCAGACGACAAGACCGCCCAAGCATTATCCATTGCGTTTTTGGGTGAGACTATTGGCGTTAGCTTAGATCATGAGGCGTTACGCGCGCGCGGCTACCAGCATCCAAATATGTATGGCGGGCTAGCTGCGATTTGGCGAGAAAACGTGAACCAATATTTATCAAAAGGTCAAACCGCATTTCCGCTCAATGGTGTCAGCTATGTCAATGCTGATGGCTCGCATCTGATAGCACCTTGGCTTGATAAATATGGTGTAGAGACATGGATTGCGCAGTTAATTAAGGTCACTGTCACTCCTTTATTACATATCCTATTTGGTTATGGTGTGGCATTAGAGTGCCATGCGCAAAACATCGTCTTGGTACATGAAGATGGCTATCCCATAAAAGTCTTGTTAAAAGACTTGCATGACGGGGTTCGCTATTCACCTGAGCACTTAACTCAACAACACTTGCGTCCAGACTTTTATAGCTTGCCACCTGCACATGCTGCCTTAAATAGAGGCTCATTTATCGAGACCGAAGATACAGATGGCATTCGTGATATGACGGTTGCTTGCTTGTTTTTTGTGGCGTTGTCAGACATTGCGATTTTTATGCAGACGCATCATAACTATGCTGAAGTGGCGTTTTGGCAACAGGTTGCTGACTGCGTGACCGACTATCAAACCTCCCATCCAGAGCATCAAGTACGGTTTGACTTGTTTGATGTATTCGCTGAACAAACGCGCATTGAGTCATTGGCTAAGCGCCGATTATTCGGAGATAAAGCATTCCCGATTAAATATATCAATAACCCATTGTTTAAAATTCGGGGGTAAGACGATGCATACCTTATTTCCTGTGCAAACTTCTGCGCAAAACAGCCGCCTTGATGCAAACCCTGAGCCAGATATCGAGGCCATCCAATGGTCGCTGATTAGTCATTTGGTAGAGTGCTTTCTATTAGAGCAGTGGGTGAATGAGCAACTTATTCAAGTGACAACCACCGCTGAGTATTTAGAAAACCATCAGACGACTCAAGCTCAATACGCGCATCAATTTTTAGAGTCTCAATTTTTAGAGTCGCTACCACAGCAGTATCAAGATTTTTTTGACCAAGACAACACGTTAATGGTGATGCAAGTTGACCAAGATAGACAGTTATTACTACTGGTCGAGCCTGCTTACGCGTCACCGTGGCGACTGTCTAAATCTTGTCTACCTGTCATACATAATGTCAATGCCAGTCTTAACAGCAATCTTAAGAGCATCCTTAATAATAGCCATCATGTAGACAGTGCTTGGCTAGAACCAGTAGGCTCAGCACAGCAATTGTTAGATATGTTTTTATCAATGATGGATAGTGCCACGTTGTCTGATGTCGGTGTCTTAAAGCTAAGAGAGAGCTTAGAGGTTTCATTTATAGCTCAGCAACAATCAGCAGCAGCAAACATCACGACTACAGTTTGTCAGTATCCGCATTGGCATCAAACATTGATTGCAGCGGAGCAGTGGGCATCACTGATGGATCGTCCGTTTCATCCACTGGCAAAAGGTAAATTAGGCTTTACGGCAACAGAATATCAACGTTATATGGCAGAGTTTAATCAGCCTATCAAGCTGGTATGGGTCGCCATTGCCAATAGCCATATTATGATGGCAGAGCATGTTAAAAACACAGCAACGCAAAATTCAGCGAAATATCTTTTGGATACTACGCAGCAGCAGAAGTTGATGCGAGAGCTAGACGATAAAGGTATAGCGGATACGCACATTGCGATGCCCGTACATCCTTGGCAAATGACTCATGTGATTGATGACATATATGCCGATGATCTTGCCAATGGCACAGTTGTTGCGCTCAAGTTTGATACGCTCATCACTTATGCCAGCTCATCCATGCGCAGTATGCTGATTGATACTAATACGCCAAATAGCATTAAGCTGCCTATAGGTGTGTACGCACTGAACTCAAAACGCTACTTGCCAGCCCTCAAGCTGATCAATGGTGAAAAAAACCAAGCCATATTGATGCAGGCAAGAACGTTAGACCCGGTACTATCAGCACAGCTACGGTTGTGGGATGAACGTCTATGGTGGGGTTACATGTCGCCCGCTCATTTGCATGATAAAAGCGCTATCAATCCGCAATTTTATCAAGAAAAACCCACGCATCTAGGCGCGATGCTACGTCAATTACCAGCAGATCTGTGTGACGATTCGATTCGACTGTTGCCAATGGCAAGCTTAGGCATGTCGGTTTACAAGCAGGGTGTCAGCCATCACATCTTTGACGGCATTGTTCAGGACAGCATCCAGCATGGTAGCCAAGACAATGCTCAAGAAGGCTCAACACAGAATAAAAAACTCGCTGTCATAGCGTGCTTTAAGAATCTTTGTGATGTGTTTTTGGGGACGATGCTGCGCTGCTTACGCTTAGGGTTTGCACCTGAGATGCACGGGCAAAATATTGTTATCGTATTAAAAGACAATCATTTTACCAGTCTGTTATTGCGTGACCACGACTCCGTACGTATTCATCTACCATGGCTGGCACGCCACAAAATATCAGATCCTGAATATCTGAGCCCACCAGATTTTAAAAACCGTCTATATCGCGAGACGCCGCAAGCGTTGATATTTTATCTACAGTCGCTAGGGTTGTTAGTTAATATTCGGGCGATTATCGAGTCATTGGCTGAGCACTATCATATTAATAAAGATACGCTGTGGCACGAGGCAATGACTAGTATCGAGGAATCCTTAGTGACTATCGATTTTGATGACGATCAACGTCAGATTATTCATGACGAGTTATTAAACAGTTCACATTACCCGCATAAAACATTGTTATTGCCTGTGATTGCCCGTGGTTCTGACCCTCATGGCAGTATGCCAGCTGGTGAAAGCAAAACAATCAATCCGTTCAAGCGTGTCAAGAAAAGTAGTTAAAATTATGAAATACCATGATGAGAACATAATGAATGATATTGATATTCACGACCTTATAGACAGTTATAAAGAGATAGGTACCTCTACCGTTGGTCATCTGACGGAAGAGGGGTATTTACCGGATATAAAACCACTTAATCCTTGCACAAATACTATAGTAGGCCGAGTGTTAACAGTACAACTAACCTCTGACAACACAGATGTGCTTAATCAGGCATTGATTCAAGCAGCGCCCAATGATGTGTTATGTATTGATGCTCAGATATTGGATGTCACAGCATGTTGGGGAGCATTGCGAACTTGTGCGGCTATCTATGAAAAGTTATCAGCGGTCATTGTCATTGGACAGGCGACTGATTCGCTACAGATTCAGCAGTTAGGTTTTCCCGTATTTGCGCAGGGTATTAGTGCTGTGACTACGTCCAAAAGCAAACAGGCACAAGGAAGGTTAGCATCCGATATTGCCTATCGCTTTGGTGAGCAGAAAACGACGATTCGATCAGGCGACATCGCCATCATGGATAATGACGGCGTATTTATATTGTCTGTTGATATAGCACAGCAGCTATTATCAGATTGTCAAAAGAAGCATAAAGAGGATGAGGTAAAGTTTCAGATGTTTTTTGAGGCTTATCGTAACAACGAGCTAAATAAACTATTCAGTGATTAATGAAATTATCAGAGTTCAAATAGTCAACCATATCTGAAAACAGTACAAATAAACGCTTACTACCAAAGTGTAAATACATATAGAAATAAAAACGATTATCATTTACAATACGATTCACAAAGTTAGTACACACAGTATTATTAGCTAAATATTACTCATATCACTGTTTATTTATCCAACTAAGTGAAAGAACCTAAGTGAAATAATTATGAAAAGCCATCATCAAGTTGCTCTATCCGTTCTTACCCTTTGTATTAGTCAGCAATTATATGCACAAAACAATGTCAATGAAGCGGATGCCGTATTAGATGCACAGACCTCAGCGGAACTGGCTTCAAGTACTGTGTCTGATGAGACTCCCAATGTGACTTTAGACACTATCAATGTCACTGCTAAAGCCAGAACGGGCACGGCGCTGGCACAGAAAATTAGTGAGATGCCAGCAGTCACCCAAGTAATTACTGAAAACGAGATTCAGATGCAGGCAACGGGTGACCGTACCACTGGTGATATCTTGGCACAGTTAATTCCGAGTCTGGGTGCCAGTAGTGGCTCAACCAGTAACTATGGTACGACCATGCACGGTCGCCCTGTACAGTTCTTGTTGAATGGTGTGCCTTTAAGCAGTTCACGTAGTCTTTCACGCGAGCTTAATAGTATTGATCCTGCTCAGCTTGAGCGAGTAGAGGTACTCTCAGGTGCCACCAGTATTTACGGTGCTGGTGCAGCAGGTGGCCTAATTAACCTTGTGACCAAATCTTTGGTCGGTTATGGCCCTATCAGACAGACTAGAGTCGGTGTCAGTAGCAGTCGTAATTTTGAGTCAGACTCATTGGGTTATCATATAGGGCAAACATTAGGATATGGCGGCGAGCGAGTGTATGGTCGCCTAGATGTTGATTATGATAATAAAGGCGGCAAATTTGATAGCAAAGGCAATCGAGTTAGCCCAGATGTCAACCAAACTGACCAGCAAGATACCGAATCGCTAAGTGTAAATGGTAGCTTGGGTGTAGAGCTCACTGACAGCCAACGTCTTGACCTTGCAGTGACTTACTATAAAGATGAGCAAAACACCGACTATGGCCCAGATTATGGTGATGGTTTGGCAGTGTTATTTGGCGCAAAACCTTCCTTAAAAGCTATCGATGGTGCCAACGTAGAAAATGAGCCATATACCGAAAAAAGCTCAGTAAATTTGAGCTATAGCGACGATGATTTTGTAGGCTCAGGGTCTAGCTTAAGCTTGACGGGTTACTACCGAGATGAGAAAGGCCGTTTTTACCCTTCTGGTAAAGATTTCCCTAAACAAGCGGGCGAAGTCTGGGTAGCTAATGGTCTTACCGATAAGAGTACGCTAGAAGAATTATTGGGCGGGGCAGTCGTCGTCACTCAGTCAGAAGCTGACATCGAAGTAATGGGCCTACGTGCCGCCATGCAAACCGAGACGGAAATTGCAGGCAAAAAGACACTGTTTAGCTACGGCGCTGATTTCGAGCGCGAAAACAGTGAGCAAACTTACTACGGTCAAGACCTAAATACGTTTCTTGCTAGTAATGGCTTAAACGCTCAAACAAATGGGCTTACCTACAATGGTGGACCAGATACCACCATCGATAAATGGGGCGCTTTTGTCAATGCAGATGTAGATCTAACCGACAAGTGGCATACTAGCGCTGGTGTGCGTTATCAAAAGCTAAAATCTGAGACTGATACCTTTACGCCCATCTATGAGCAGCTGCTTGAAGAGTATTTTAATAGCCCTGCTATCAGTGGGACAAGTGCAGCTTATGGCATTGACTATCAAGCAGGCGACGTAGAAAAAGGCAGCACAGATCACGACAAAACCTTGTTTAATCTCGGTACTAGCTATCAATTGACACCAAATGACCAAATCTTTGCTAATTTTTCACAAGGGTTCACCACAGCGGATATCCAGCGTGCGCTGCGTGATGTGCGTGCAGGTTTTGTGGTTAACTCAGACAATGTGCAACCGATTACAACCAATAACTACGAGTTTGGCTGGCAAGGCAAACATGGCGATACCGCAGCACGCTTGAGTGGATTCTATAACGAATCAGATAAAGTCGTGCGCTTTACTGACAGCTATACCGTAGAAGTTGTCGATACCGATGAGCGCGTCTATGGGGTAGAAGGGTCACTTAGTCATGACATTAGTGATAAATGGCAAGTAGGCGGTAGTGTGGCGTACACTCGTGGTCAGTATGACAAAGATGGCGATTGGCTAGAGCTCGATGCAGTACGTCTAACACCGTTAAAAGGTACCGCATTTGCTCAGTATAACTTCGATGAAGGCAGCAATATTCGTCTGCAAGCACTAGCAATCGGCGGTGATGATAGAGCCTTTAAAGACCAACAACAAGACCCTGACTCTAGTGCCTTACCAGTTACCGGTTATATGACCCTTGATGTATTGGGCCAAGTAAATATGCCAGTTGGCCGAGTAGATTATGGCGTTTATAACTTGCTTAATAAAGACTATCTAACGGTCTATCATCAAACCACATTTGGTGATTTAAACCGTCTACCTGCCTCGGGGACGACTTATGGCTTAAGCTATACTGTCGATTACTAAAAAGCGCCACACATAAAAAAACCCTTCAGGCTATGTAAATTTAGAGTAAAGGGTTTTTTATATCTTTATTTTAAGTATCGGTAGTGACCAAGTTTGGACTGTCCGTTTGATTTATAACTTTATCACCAGAGAGGTTTTCGAAGAAACTTTTTTTCTCAGTCTGGTCTACTATCTTGGCGCCAACTAAATCACCAACGACATTGCCAAAGGTGAAAATCATATCGACCAAGATATTAATACCTGCTGTGAGCGCAACGATTTCGATAGGCAATCCCGCTTGTGTAAAGACGATAGACATACCAATTAACCCAGCACCTGGCACACCAGCCGTACCAATCGCGGCCATGGTGCCAATGATGACAATAGTAGCCAATTCAGGTACCGATAGCGACATACCCATGATTTCTGCTGCAAAGATGACAGCGACACCAAAACGTAATGCCGTCCCGTTCATATTTACGGTTGCGCCAATAGGCAATGTCAGCTTGGCAACACGCTCACCAATACCTGCTTTTTCTGCACATTTAATGGTAATCGGTAGCGTGCTCAGGCTACTACTGGTCACAAATGAAGTAAAGGCCGCTTCTTTGATGTTTTTATAGAATTGAATGACTTTTACGCCAAACAGTTTTAACATGATCGGGAACACAATCCCCACCAATATGATGACACCAAGGTATGACGTACCAATAAATTTACCCAGCGCAATAACGACGTCTAATCCTTGTGTACCAAAGGTATTGGCAGTGATACCCAATACACCAATCGGTGCATATAATAGAATACCGCTTAGTATTTTGGAGACGACTTCGTTACAGGCCTCGAGCAGTCTGAATAAAAAATCACCCATTTCTTGTTGCTTTTCGTCTGCTGAATGGCGCATGAACAAAATAGCCAATCCAGAGATAACAGCGACAAATACGACCGCGAGAATATCACCTTGAGCAAAAGCATGAAAAATATTACTGGGTACCATATTCAGTAAGGTATCAATGAAAGATGGGCGGGCAGGGGCGTCCATAGTGACGGCGGTGGGCAACGAAAACCCTGCACCAGGATTTGTCATTTTTGCCAAAATAATACCAACGACCACAGCAATACCAGTCGAGACAATATAAAAGGGGAATATTTTTAGCCCTATACGACCGAGCTCTTTAGGGTTGGAGTGATTGACGGCGACCATCAAAGAAAAAAGGACAAGAGGTATCACGACCATTTTTAATAAGTTTAAAAACAGGGTTCCAAGCGGGGATAGAAAACTACTGTGCTCGCCCAGTACCAGTGCCAAAAAGATACCTATTAAAAAGCCGCCTGTCATTTTTACCATGAATGACATGCTGGTATACCAACGCCAAATTATTCCCATTACTATCTCCTGTTATTTACAATATCTGTCACTGACTTTTAAAAGGATATGTCGAGATGGGCAAGAGAATATTTCGATTTTAGACATTCCATTGTCCAGTCCTGTATGATTCAAACGCTTTGGCTTGATACGGATGCTGTCAGTTTTCAGACATGTGATATTAGAATTTTTCCTTAAGGTAAGGATACTAAACACCAATAATCACTGAAACAAGCGAATTAAATGATGGCGAGCATTCCTTTTTTTCTTACTAATGGAGGAATGTGCGCCTATTTTTAGCGAATGCTTAGGCGCTTTACTTGATATATAGTCGATCAATTTAAAGCGGATACAGGATGGTTGGGATAGGTTTTACAGCCTTTGGAGTGTTTTGTACACAGCAAGCGAGGCAGGATTATACCAGCAGACCCTAACCACAATTACTATTTTGGATTTAAAAATAAGTTATGAAAACGGATACCAACAGTTCGCTAGATTTTAGAAAATATCCTTCCACCAAAGCTTTACAATGTTTTGAGACAGCGGCTAGACACTTAAGTTTTACCAATGCCGCGCAAGAGATGCACATGACTCAAAGCGCCATCAGTAAGCAAGTCGCGCAGCTAGAGGAAGTGCTAAATATTGCTCTGTTTTATCGAACACCGCAAAAAATCTCATTGACGCCTGCTGGCAAGATGTATTATCTGGATGTGCTAGATATACTAAAACATATCGAGATGGCAACGACCAATTTAGTGTCGCACAGTGATAATACTGAGGTGTTGAGAATTGTCTCGCACCCAACGTTTTGTTCACGCTGGCTCATTCCTGCGTTGAGTGGATTCAATGAGGCGCATCCTTTAATAAATGTAGAAATCAAAGAACAGGTTGGACCGTTTTTCTCTGAAGACCAAAATGTCGATATCGCGTTTTTGTATGGTACGGGTATTTGGGGTGGCATGGAAGCGATTAAGCTGTTTGATGAATACAGTGTGGCTGTCTGTCATCCTGATTATTTAAAAGACGAAAAACCCTTCACGAGCACTGTCGCTAATTGTACCTTATTGCACCTCAACTCGCGCTTAAATGCATGGCATGAGTATTTTGATCAACAGGATATCAGTGTTAACACGACGTTCGTTGGCCCACGTTTTGATACGTTTCAGGCATGTATATCAGCGGCATTATTGGGGTATGGTCTCGCGCTGGTACCGCTACGCTTGGTAGAGCGTGAGCTGCAGTCAGGGGCGCTGGTCACCGTATGGGATTATGCTGCAAAAGGCAGAGGGTCTTATTATATGACCTATCCATTATCACTTGGTGAATCACACAGAATAAAAGTCATTATAAATTGGATATCTGCTTATCTTGAAACTTAGGGCATATTGAACCGTTAAAAAACGAATCGTGCTTGTTGGTCAGATAAATATTTACCGCTAATCGATAGTAATCAGTGCAAGCGTGTTTAATTGGAATTTGTTGAAAGGCTTCATAAGACTTTGATTGAACATATATTTATGCTTAGGTCTTTCCTGTTTTAGCTTTGATTTTTACCACAATGACGAAAAGGAATGAAAGCACAACTATTATTCGTTTGCTGAGTGCATCAGGTTTTGCTGAAATGAGGGTCACATTTAAGGAAGATAAGAGACTCTTAATGGATAAGCTATACAACGTTACTGATGCTTTTACGATGGTGCATCCCATCACCGTAACCAAAGGTAAAAATGCAAAAGTTTGGGACAATAATGACCAATGCTACATCGATTTTGTGGGTGGTATTGGCGTCTTGAACTTCGGACATTGCCATCCTCACATCGTGACGGCCATTATCAATCAAACCCAATCGCTCATTCATTATGCTTACAATGCAGCTGCTCACACTCCCTATCAAACCTTCATGCCACGATTGTGCGAGCTTATTCCTATCAGTGGGGAGCTATCAGGCATGCTCACCAATTCTGGTGCGGAAGCCACAGAAAATGCCATAAAAATTGCCCGTCTCAAAACCCAGCGCGTCGGTATCATTGCGTTTGATGGTGGGTTCCATGGCCGTACATTGGCTGCTGTCAACTTGAATGGTAAAGTTGCTCCCTACAAGCGAGGGTTGGGACCGTTAGCCGGCAGTGTCTATCACATTCCTTTCCCAAGTCCAGACAACGAGGTGAGTGACCAACAGGCAATCGATGCATTAAATCGTTTGTTTGAAGTAGAAACTGACATCAATAATATTGGGGCGATTATCGCAGAGCCCATACAAGGGGAGGGTGGGTTTCAATTAATGTCGCCATCTTTCGCTCAGTACCTGCGCGCCTTTTGTGATGAGCACGGTATCTTATTGATTATGGATGAGATCCAATCAGGCTATGGGCGTACTGGTTCACCTTTTGCCTTTTCACATTTGGGCATTGAGCCAGATATGATACTGCTGGGTAAAAGCATTGCAGGCGGCTTGCCCTTAGGTGCAGTCGTAGGCAAGGCCAGTGTCATAAATGGCCTGCCTAAAGGCAGTTTGGGCGGTACATATTCTGGTAACCCAGTGGCGTGTGCAGCGGCAAATGCCACGATAGACATCATGCAAGAGGATGAGATATGGGCATCTGCCAAGCACTATGCGCAAGTGATTGAAACAAGTATCGCGCAATGGCAGGCGGAAGGCATTTCCCCTTGGCTGTATGGTCTCACGGGTATTGGGGCGATGCGTGGTATTGAGCTGCGTCATGCGGAGTATGGCTCTCATCCTAGTGTGATGACTCACGTACTAACCCAAGCGCGAAAGCGAGGCTTACTGCTTATGCCAAGTGGTAAATACCGTCATATCATTCGATTGTTACCACCGCTGACCATCGAGCCTGAAACGCTACAAGCTGGCCTTGATATTTTAAGAGACGTATTACGTACGATTCCTGATCAAGATCCAGCTGATTGGTCTTAAGCACAAATTACTAATAAATGAGTTACCAGCAATAGGCTCTCTCAGTAGCTATAAAAAGGATAAATATCTATGAACAATAACAGTCTTATGAGTAGTGATTTTATGAGTAGCGATGATATTCGCCATCAGTTTTCTGTGGCCATGTCAGCGATGTACCAAGCAGAAGTGCCGTTATATGGCGATCTTGTTGATTTGGTCACTGACGTGAACACCAAGGTTTTAGCTGCTCAACCTGATCTTAAAGCGCAGCTTGAGCATACTGGCGAAATGGATAGGCTCAGTATGGAGCGCCACGGTGCCATTAGAGTGGGTACTGCTGCTGAGCTTAGTATGATGCGTCGATTGTTTGCAGTGATGGGTATGTATCCTGTGGGCTACTATGATTTGGCCCCAGCTGGTGTGCCCGTACACTCCACCGCATTTCGAGCGACTGATGCAGCGTCATTGAGTAAAAGCCCCTTTCGAGTGTTTACGTCATTATTACGTTTAGATCTCATTGGTGATGAAACGCTCAAAGAAGAGGCCGTAGCAGCATTGGCCCGCCGCAATATTTTTACTGATACTGTCATCGAGCTTATCGAGTCTTTTGAAGCGCAAGGTGGTTTGAGCAAGCAAGCAGGCCAGCAGTTCGTCGCTGAGGCACTAGAAACGTTTCGCTGGCATGACAGTACCCCTGTGTCAAAAGCGCTGTATGAAAAACTGTTGCAACAACATGGTCTCATCGCTGATGTGGTCGGGTTCAAAGGCCCACATATCAACCACCTAACACCTCGAACCTTGGATATCGATTCTGTACAGCACAGCATGCAAGCAAGAGGGATACCGCCAAAAGCGATCATCGAAGGGCCACCAAAACGAAATTGCCCGATTTTGTTAAGACAAACAAGTTTTAAGGCCCTAGAAGAAGCGGTTCGCTTTAAGAATACGTTGGCCGATGCAGGACAAAACAGCCATGAGCAAGGCCAACACACAGCACGCTTTGGCGAGATTGAGCAGCGTGGCGTGGCATTGACGCCAAAGGGTCGAGCACTATATGACAAACTGCTGAGTGACACTCGTAACCAGCTAGGGGTGACCCCAAATGAAGCCAATGCCTCACAGTATTATCGGATTTTAGAGGCGACATTTGCAGCATTTCCTGATGATTATCAAACGCTACATAGCGAAGGCTTGGCGTATTTTTATTATCAACCCGTGGATAACAGCAATACTGACTTGCAGCTCACGAGCTTGGAGATGGCGGAGTCCAAATCCGCGATTATCGAGCTGATCGAAAAAAACGTGATACGTATTGAGCCTATTGTTTACGAAGATTTTTTACCTGTGAGTGCGGCAGGAATTTTTCAGTCGAATCTACGTGATGATAAACAAAGTAGCTATGAGGGAAATTCAAATCAACAAGAGTTTGAAAAAGCATTGGGTACTCACGTTCAAGATGAATTGGCTTTGTATGAGACGACTCAAGCTCAGAGTTTACAAGATTGTTTTATTGCCTTGCAAAAGACGGCATAAGCGTTAAACACGTATGGTCGGCTCAAAATAGGAAAACCTCTGTGTCACTATTGATAAAAATATTGGCAGCTATCAATGCGTTGTTATTTACTATCGTAGGGAATATATCCGGTGAATAGTTTTTTAGACCTCTCACAAGGGGTGGTTGATATTATCATACAAAAATTGCAACAAGTTCATGATTTCGACCCGACCCAAATCAAAACCGACGCTGAGAGTTTAGAGCATTGGGGCAAAGACTGGACCAAACACTTTGCGCCTGCTGCTGCTGCCATCGTCTTTCCAAAGAACACTGAACAAGTACAATCCATCGTCCTACTTGCCAATGAGCACAACGTCGTCCTAACGCCAAGTGGTGGTCGTACAGGCCTGTCTGCTGGTGCAGTCGCAGCCAATGGTGAAATTGTCGTCAGCATGGATAAAATGAACCGTATCGGACAGTTTTATCCTGCCGATCGCATCGTCGAGATTGAAGCAGGTGTGGTCACCCAGCAGTTGCAAGAATTCGCTGAATCAAAAGACTTATACTATCCTGTCGACTTTGCCTCAGCAGGATCAAGTCAAATCGGCGGCAACATCGGTACCAACGCTGGCGGTATCAAAGTCATTCGCTATGGCATGACCCGTCAATGGATCATGGGTCTGACTGTCGTCACGGGTAAAGGCGATATCTTGCAGCTGAATCGCGGCATGGTAAAGAATGCCACGGGTTATGATCTGCGCCAATTATTCATCGGTAGTGAAGGCACGCTTGGCCTTGTCACTCATGCGCAAATCAAGCTTGAGCGTCAACCACAAGACTTAAATGTCATGGTGCTTGGTATGGACAGCTTTAACGATGTGATGAACGTGCTCTCTTCCTTTCAAGCACAGATTGATTTGACCGCGTTTGAGTTCTTTGACGATGTAGCGATTGATAAGCTGATGGCACACGGTCAAGTACAAGAGCCATTTGAATCACGTACCAAGTTTTATACGCTACTAGAGTTCGAAACACCCTACGAGCCTATCATGGATAAAGCCATGGCCATATTTGAGCACTGCATGGAACAAGGTTGGGTCGTGGATGGTGTCATGAGTCAAAACCTCACGCAAGCGGCCGAGCTATGGAAGCTTCGCGAATACATCTCTGAGACCATCTCAGTGTTTACCCCTTATAAGAATGACGTCTCTGTTCTTATCAGTCATGTGCCAGAGTTTATAGAACAGATTGATCATATTGTCAGCAGTAACTACCCTGACTTTGAAGTTTGCTGGTTCGGTCATATCGGTGATGGTAATTTGCATCTGAATATATTAAAACCTGAAAACATGAGCAAAGATGATTTCTTTGCTGAGTGTCAGGTCGTCAATAAATATGTGTTTGAGACAGTGCAGAAATATGGTGGTTCAGTGTCTGCTGAGCATGGGGTTGGTATGACAAAGAAGCCGTACTTGCACTATAGCCGCAGCGAGACTGAGATTGAATACTTAAAAGAAGTCAAAAAAGTCTTTGATCCAAACAACATTATGAACCGTGGTAAGATTTTTGATATGTAATGAGCACGTTAAACGCTTAACCCAAAAAAAAGACGCTAACCCAAGAGCTAGCGTCTTTTTTTGGGTTTGTAATTCGCAAAAACTACGATTTATAAAAAAAGAACTTCCAATTTCTTGGAAGTCCTAAATGATATAGCTGAAATGTGGTGGGCCCAGTAGGACTTGAACCTACGACCAAAGGATTATGAGTCCTTAATTTTACAACAATAATACACAACATTTACCGATAAGTAGATGAAAATATTGATTGAATGCCCCTTTATATAAGGGATTGGCCTGAAATGATAAATATATCCGTCAACAAGTAAGTATAGCTATCAATAAATTTAGAGTATCAAAATAGTATCAAAAAATAGTTTTAGCGGTTTTCTAAAAAGGAAGAGTTTATAAGTGAAACTTTAAGTGATTAGCAACAGAGGACTAATCTTTCATTCAAAGTATCAAAAAAACTAATATCATAAGTTCTTCATAAATTAGGATAACTCATAATCTTGATTAAAAATCACTGACAGCTCATTTGCAGCCTTTTGCATTAGAGGCACATAGCTGAGCAACTCTTCTAGACTTTTTCTCACTGTGGGACCATGTGTAAAAACCGTCGCAAATGCTTGTTGATCCCCATTAGGAATCATGACCGCACACGCGACCATACCTGGAATAAACTCCTCGTTATCTACGCCTATTCCCGTTTTACGCGTTGCAGTAATCGTTTGCAACAGTTGCTTTTTATCGGTCTGAGTTTTGGTCGTCAGCGCATGTATCGACATTTTCTCAACGATGCGCTCGCATTTCTCATCCGCCAACTGTGCTAACAATAATTTGCCACTGGCACTGGCCCAAACAGGAACATGAGTGCCCGAAGGCAGAAATATTTGCAGCGGCCAATCTGACATAATGCGATCGATATAAACCACATCCAAGTCTTGTAAAATAGATATACCCACTGTCTCACCTATTTGCGCTGACAGCTCATTCAATATTGCCAACCTTTCATTTTTGAAATCACTGTTTTGCAATAAGTCCATGGCAAGCTTATACGTGCGTTTACCGCAGGTTACCTTCCCTGGCAAATCTAACTGCACAAATCCAAGACCCTGCAGTTGATCCAAGAGCCGATACATACTGGGCACGGGCACTTCTAAGGTTTCTGCCAAGTCACTGACACTCATTGGCCGCTGTGAACGGGCCAGCACTTCTACTATCTGTAAAACGCGTTCAACGCTTGAACCCTTTTTTTTAGTATTAACCATAGCTTTATAGCCTCCTAACCAGATGGTATCGAATCTTCCTAGATATTATAACGATAATATTTGTCCATTTTGGGCTTGTTATTATAAAAATATTCTGTTATTTTCACATAACGATAAATATTCTATCGTTATGTATTATTTAATCAAATGGATTTGATTGTAGTTATAGCACAAGGAGTGCACATGATAAGTTTATTCCCCATTTTGCTGTCGCTAGGGTTGCTGATGTATTTGGCTTACCGTGGTCATAGCGTCATTTTGTTAGCCCCGTTATTAGCAATGCTGGCTGTGCTGTTGAGTGGTGAGGCCAGTACGATGCTAGGCGTCTATACCCAAGTATTTATGAAAGGGTTGGGCGGATATATCATCAGTTTTTTCCCGCTTTTTCTATTAGGGGCTATATTCGGTAAATTGATGGATGATTCAGGATCGGCATTAAGCATATCCGAATCATTGGTCGCCAAACTTGGCAAAAAACAAGCGGTTCTGTCTATTGTCATGGCTTGTGCCATTTTGACGTACGGTGGGGTGTCGTTGTTTGTAGTAGGTTTTGCAGTATACCCAATCGCTGCTGCTCTATTTCGTGAATTAAATATTCCAAAAAGATTGATTCCTGGTGCAATCGCGCTAGGTGCTTTGACTTTTACGATGACGGCGTTACCAGGTACGCCTGCCATTCAAAACGCTATTCCAATGCCATTTTTCAAAACGGATTCTTTTGCAGCCCCTGGTCTTGGTGCTATCGCTGGCTTGATTATGCTAGTAGGTGGCATGGTTTGGCTTAATTATCGTGCTAAAAAAGCTTTCAATGCAGGGGAGGGTTATGGTGAGCACCATAACGATAAATTAGTTGTCACCGATCGTAGTGCTAAGCCTTCATTACTGGTGGCATTGTTACCCATTATCTTAGTCATATTGATTAACTTTATTTGTACGAAATGGCTATTACCTAGCATGGATAACAGCTATTTGGCGAGTGAAGCGTTCGGTGCTGTGCCACTGACTAAAGTACTCGGTATTTGGGCTATCGTCATCGCTTTAGTTGTATCTTGTGGGTCGATGATTCTGCTGAATTGGAAACGTTGGAAAAACTTAAAAGAATCTCTTAGCGAGGGTGCGCTTGGTTCACTACTGCCTATCTTTAATACAGCCTCTGAAGTTGGTTATGGATCAGTAATCGCTACTTTGACAGGGTTTATCATTGTAAAAGAATTTTTATTAGGCTTATCTCCAGGCAATCCACTGATTTCAGAAGCCGTATTCGTCAATGTGATGGCAGGTATTACTGGCTCTGCATCAGGTGGACTAAGTATCGCCCTCAATACTATGGGAGACAATTATCTTCAATTGGCCTCTCAATTTGGCATCAATCCTGAGTTAATGCATCGTGTAGCGTCTATCGCATCAGGTGGTTTGGATGCGCTTCCTCATAATGGCGCAGTGATAACGCTACTGGTGATTTGTCAGCTTACGCACAAAGAATCTTATAAAGATATTTTTGTGGTAGCTGTTGCCGTACCTGTGCTGGCACTTATAGCTGTCATAACTTTAGGCACGTTAATGGGTTCGTTTTAGCACAGTATTCAACACAAAATATTAAACACACAGTATGAAAAATATCGTGATCAACACAAGGATAGGTAAATATGTCACATAGTATTCTTCTCCCAAGAATAATGGAGGTCGGGCGTAATGCATGTCAAGAGCTACCGACAATATTAGATAGCTTGGGTATAAAAAAGCCACTCATTATCACAGATGAAATGATGGTGAAACTCGGCTATGTAGAGAAACTACAAACCATTTTAAAAGAGGTTGATATCACGGCTGATGTATTCTCGGATACTATGCCAGAACCAACTGAAAGCTCTATTGAGTCAGGCGTGCAGCAAGTACGACATCAAGAATATGATGGGTTAATTGCTTTGGGCGGTGGCAGTCCTATAGATAGTGCAAAAGCCATTTCAATTTTGGGTAAATTCGGTGGTGTCATTAATGACTATAAATTTCCTCGTCAAGTCAATGAAGCTGGCTTGCCTATTGTTGCCATTCCTACTACCGCAGGAACAGGGTCAGAGGTTACCAAGTTTACTATCATCACTGATGAGGCCAATAACGAGAAGTTATTGTGTGTCGGTATGGGGTTCATGCCAGTCGCAGCGATTATTGACTATAGTCTTACGATGACCGTCCCCCCTCGCACGACTGCCGATACGGGCATTGATGCGATGACACATGCTATCGAGGCTTACGTTAGTCAAAAACGTAATGCTTATAGTGACCAGCAAGCTTTAGCGGCATTACGTTTGATTGGGCCCAATCTACAAAAAGCCTATCACGATGGTAAGGACGAAACGGCACGTGAAGCGATGATGTTGGGGTCTACGTTAGCGGGCATTGCATTTAACAATTCATCAGTGGCCTTAGTACATGGCATGAGTCGGCCAATTGGGGCGTTCTTTCATGTACCACACGGTTTATCAAATGCGATGTTATTACCAACGATTACTGAGTTTGGTATATCAAGTACTCCGGATCGCTATGCAGACTGTGCCCGTGCACTAGGTATTGCTGAACTCAACGATACAGACGACCAAGCAAATATAAAGTTGATTACTTACTTAAAAGGTTTGAATACGGAGCTTAAAGTACCTACATTAGCGCAATTTGGGGTTCAAAAAACAGAGTTTGATGAGCTGGTCAATACGATGTGTGACCAAGCGTTTGGTTCAGGCTCGCCTAACAACAATCCTCGGATACCTAGTTTAGAAGAAATGCTGCAACTTTATGCGTTGCTATGGACAGAAAGCGCATTGGATAGTGTTTTACCAAGCTAATAAACGGAAAATTTACTTTCAATCCACTTACCAATTTAATGCTATAAAAGGAATATATTATGCAAATTATCGGACATTTTATTAACGGTCATACAATTACTGAAGATGGTCAAACACAGCCTATTTATAACCCTTCTACGGGTGAGGTCAGCAAGCAGGTTACGTTAGGTGGTGCTAAAACGATTGATGAAGCCGTCATTGCAGCAACGGCCGCTTTTCCGGCATGGCGTAAAACCCCACCGATGAAACGCGCTAGAGTCATGTTCAAATTCAAAGAATTACTAGAACAAAATGCTGATGAGATCTGTCGACTAATCGGTGAAGAGCATGGGAAAATTTCACATGATGCCGCTGGTGAACTACAGCGCGGCATCGAAAATGTTGAATATGCTTGCGGTGCACCAGAGTTATTAAAAGGTGAACACAGTCGTAATGCTGGCCCAGATATTGACTCTTGGAGTGAGTTCCATCCTCTTGGAGTCGTAGCTGGGATTACTCCGTTTAACTTTCCTGTGATGGTTCCTCTTTGGATGTTCCCTATGGCTATCGTCTGCGGAAATACGTTTATTCTAAAGCCATCTGAACGTGATCCTAGTGCCGCCATGTTTATTGCAAAATTGATGAAAGAAGCAGGATTGCCTGATGGTGTGTTAAACGTCGTCAATGGTGGCAAAGAGGCTGTTGATGCGCTTTTGCATCATTCAGATGTCGAAGCCATAAGCTTCGTAGGTTCTACGCCAATTGCAGAATATATTTATACAACAGCCACTGCTCAAGGTAAAAGGTGTCAAGCATTAGGCGGCGCAAAAAATCATGCAATTGTGATGCCAGATGCAGACTTAGACAATGTGGTTACTTCGCTACTAGGCGCTGCATTTGGTTCGTCAGGTGAGCGCTGTATGGCGCTATCTGTTGCGGTCGCAGTCGGTGATGATATAGCTGATAAAATGGTTGAAGCATTACAGCCTGCCATACAGCAGTTGAAATTAGGTGCTTATTCTGACAAAGAAAATGATTTTGGTCCTGTTATTACTGGTGCGCACAAATCTAAAATTTTAGAGCATATCAAAAGTGCCACTGACCAAGGAGCCAACGTCATCATTGATGGCTCTGGTGCAGCACCGACAGGTCATGAGAAAGGTTTCTTTGTGGGTCCAACTCTAATAGACAATGTGACAAAAGAGATGGACAGTTACGAAGCAGAGATTTTTGGACCAGTGCTTCAGGTAATGCGTGTTCAGACAATGGAAGAGGCGATACAGCTCATAAATGAACATGAATACGGCAATGGCACGTGTATCTATACCCGAGATGGGGAAGCGGCACGTTACTTCGTTGATAATATTCAGGTGGGTATGGTTGGCGTTAATATTCCACTACCAGTGCCTGTTGCTTCTCAAAGCTTTGGTGGTTGGAAGCGCTCATTATTTGGAGATTTGTTCATGTACGGGCCAGATGGTGTTAGGTTTTTTACTCGCCGAAAAACAATTACCCAACGCTGGCCTAGCGCAGCAATACGAGAAGATAAGCAGTTTTCGATGCCAACTTTAGGTTAGCATCTATAGCTCGTCTATAGTACAAATAATATCCTCAATGTAAAAAGCCACTTAATAGCTAAGTGGCTTTTTATATACTTATCCCATCCTAAAGTAAGCTGGTTCCAGTTGTCAAACCCCTAAAGTTGAGTTTGGGGGTTTTTAGTTACGTAGCTTGACGATAAAAAATCGAACTATTCTTGTCTTAGTTCAAACCCTGATATTAACAACATCACCTAAGAAAATTAAATTTAATTCCTAAGCCCTACATGCTATATGAATAATAGCATGTAGGGCCTTACCGATTTGTCAGAGTAAAATTAATCCATGGTATCTACAGATATCGATGATATTTTAAACACCATAGTATTCAGGGGTTTACTACCTAATAAGTTATAGTTTCAATAAGAACTTGACCTACTTTAGCGTTAACTATTTCTAGGATCAATCTCAATTTTCAGTATGGATCGACTATCCGACCGACTACATCGGTATATTTATACCGACTCTAATGCTTGCTAGCATGCTTGAGCTAAATAAGAGTCAGCACTGTCCTATTTAAGCAACCATTTAATAGAGCTAGAACCTTTAGAGCTCGCAGCTAAATCTGCAATAGACTCACTCTTATGTTGACCAAAAAATAAATTTGTGGGTACACGTGCCATTTGGCTAAATTCATATAAGCTATCCACATCAGTGATAGCATGACCTTGATTGTTAGTTAGAGTAATCAGACTACCAAGCACTAGTTCAGTGAAGTAAATATCAGCAATGGCAGCATGCACGTTCTTTGCTTGAGCACGTGCTACATCTCGGTGAAAGGGTAATTTCCCCGAAAAATAAGAACACTCATAAATATGTAATTGCTTTATACCGTATTGGAAGGGCGACTTGTGTAGGACTGACTTTTTTAGAAAGTAGTTTCTCAAATCCAAAAAAACCACCCTCACTTAAATAGCGAAGCTGATTTTTTTGTCTATGTAGTGATATAAAATAAATAGCATATCCGTTACGTAGGTACAGCAAGATTTCGATTTCTTACAAAGACAGAGCCTTTATGAAATACCAGTCTAATTATAAGAGTTCTGACACAGGTGATGCTTTACATACACACTAATCATTTTTCTCTTGATCTTATATTATCTAAAATAAGAGCTTTTAATAAGCTAATTGCCATCAAAATAATGATAAGTGAAAAGGGTATTGCGGCAATAATCATAGCTGAGGTAATAGCACTCAATCCACCAGCTAATAATAATGCTGCAATAACGGAAGCCAGAGCAAGACCCCACACGATGATGTGTTTTTGGCCATTTTCAACTTCGACCTCACCTCCAGCATTTAGCATATTGACAACTAGCAGCGCAGAGTCAGCAGAAGTAACCAAATAGGTTAATAGCAATACAACCACCATCGCTGATAGTATTTTTGCCATCGTCGGCTCTAGCATAAAGCCAATAATCTCGAATAGTTGAGCGGTTAACCCTGACTCAAATATTTTGCCACCAGCAATGCCACTTAATTCTAAATCGATGCCAGTACCACCAATGAAAGAGAACCAAACAAACAGTGTCAGACTAGGCGCTACGATACCAATCAATCCAAATTCACGAATGGTACGGTTTTTGGAAATACGTGCTAAAAACATACCAACGAATGGTGCAAAAGCAATCCACCATGCCCAGTAAAAAATAGACCAACTGGTTTGCCAGCTACCCAATTCAGTATTGGGTTCCCAGACGGTAAATACCATTGCAGGCAAGTGCACGACGTAGGTAAAAATCCCTTTGCCTAGCATTTCTAGGGCGAACATAGAGGCCCCAAAAATCAAGAAAAAAGCTAAAAGGGAAAATGACAATATCATATTGATATTACTTAACCACTTGACGCCTCGTCCAACACCTGACAAAGCAGAAATCATCGCTAGGCACATGACCACAAACAACGATAGTAATAATGCTCCAGTGGTTGGCTCAGGGTTATTGGTATTAGTCACCAACCAATTAATACCAGTAATACTGTATAGCCCGGAAGCAAAAGAGCTTAAGCCAATACCGATTGTTTGTGCAATACCAAATATCGTGGCAATTACTGCAGATATATCAATGATATGACCCAATAACCCTTCTAAGTGTCTACCAAATAAAGGTGTTAATGCTGAGCGCATGGTTAATGGTAATCCACGAGAATAACTGAAATACGCCAAACAAATACCGACTAAGCAATAAGTTGCCCAAGCACTGATACCCCAATGAAGAAAAGAGTAGCGAAAGGCTGCGTCTAGTGCTGACTCAGTTTTGGGTAATACCACGCCATCGATAGCAGTTAAAGTACTGGCCGCCACTTGGTCTTGATAAAAATTGAATACATCAGCACCTTGAGGTAGCTTGAGACCATTAGCATTCAACGCTGACATGATTATTTCTTTTGACATAATAGTGTCAGGATTGTTTGCCAAATGCCAGATAGGTTCGGCAGCACTATAGGTGAGTACACCAATACCAATACCTGCCCCAAAAATCATGGAAAACCATGAAAAATTTGAAAATTCAGGTTTCCCATTAGGGTCGGAGCCAAGTTTAGTGCGTCCAAACGATGGCCATAAAATAGCGGTCAGGCAAACAAATATATAAAAAGCGACAGAATACGTATAGTAGCTATTGAGATTGGTATAAGACCAGTTTTTCATATTATCTAGGATCACACCGGAACGATCAATGTCACTTAGGATCCAGATAACAACTAATGTCACTAAAATCTTGGATGTTATGGTGACAATACGGTTAAAACCTTTGTAGAAACCTTTGTCATGAGTTTTTATATTTAACTCTGTCAATGGGGGACGAATAGGCATAGTTTCTTCCTTAAAACTAAATGCAATGAATTATTAATTTATAGCCCTTCAACGATGGTATTACTCAGATACTTACCCTTTATGTATTTTCCTAGTCTCAATGCTTCTTTATAGGCTTTTGTAGCACTGTCATGAGTGAAATTAATTAACTCCTCGATACGTTTGTCTTTATCTAAAGTTGCTAATTTATTATTCAAAACCAACTGTTCAGAGAAAAACGTTTGTTGCAACTTGCTGAACTCAGGCTTTACTAATCTGTTGGCTATAGCGTCATAATTTCGGTAACAAAGTTGCCCGACTTCTTGAAATGCCCACCAAGCTGAATCTAAGTCATAATCACCAGTGGATGCTATTTGATAAGGGTGAGGTATGTCACTTGTCACTATATAAAAAGGGACGAAGCAACTTAACTTACTAGCTGCAGGTGCTATCCACATACACCCTTCTTGCATTTCATCGGTTTCAGAAAAGCGCTTATTGCCTTTAAATTCAAAGACCATGGAAAAAACGGTCCCACTCTGTCCAATACTGTGGCTTACCTCCATCCAAAGAGGGTTGCGAGCCATCCCTGCTTCTTGGTATTTGGATAAGTCATATTCAGTTCCTTCAAAGGTATCGCGCAAAATATCCATCATATTTAAAATAGATATTTTTTTACTAGGCTTGCCTTTATAAATGTATAAACTAGGATTATGTTTTAACTCACATAATCTATGTACACAGTTATATCTTCTCAGTCTGTTTACATCCTTATCTGTACCACCGAAGGCCTCCGAAACAATCGGTCCTTGACCAAAAATTTTGGAAAAATTAAAAGTGTCGCCTTCATGATATAGGTCGCTCGCTAGAGCATATGAGCGCAGATGTGATGAATACATGAATGTATCATCGTCTAAAAAATCAATCTCTTGTGTACCAAAACAGTTAGGGCGGCATTCAACTTCATCATTATTTACCTTTCTTGCTACCCATAGCCCACCTGGAACAACCTCTAAGAAGAATCCTTCATTGGGGTCGGCTACTGCTATGGTAACGGCACCAGAACCGCCTTCTATAGAAGATACGGTGTAGCCGTATTGATCGATTAGTTCACCAATCATTTCAATAGATTGCCTAGCCGTTTTACCTCTTTCTAAAATTAAAATTGATAGATCATCAGCTTCTAAGATGTCTGTATCTTGTTGGTTGTTGTGAAAGTTATAGACACCTGTCATGCCTACTGCAACCTGATTTTCGTTCATACCATCAGCCCATGAAAGATGCCGAGTACCTGTTTCATAGTCACAAACTGTATATGTGTAGGCAAATGTCTCTGGCAATTGTGGTATTTCTATACCCTTTACGGTGAGAAAAGTATCTTCACTGCCATACGATTTATGAGGTTTGTGATGGACTTGACCTGGACTACCTGGCCAATCATTGTTTACACCCATAATTACGTAACCTGTTGTGGTGGTATTACGCCCTGCTATGACCGAGAAACACATGGTTATTACTCCTTTTTATGCTGTATATCTCTCAATATTCATATTTCAGATTCAGACTGAAACGTTCTGAGTGCTAGCTGCACTCTTGTTTGCTGCACCTCTACCTAGAAGGTAATAAACAATACAAGTCACTAAGAAACTAAAGAACACACTACCTATAGTATTACTGACAAAAGAGATATTCGGAGCAAAGAAGTATGACCCTGCACCTATAAACCAAGAGATAATAGCCATGATATTGATGCCATTGCCGTACCAGTACGGTCCAGTTTTGTCGTTGAATTTAGTAATGTCATAGTTTTGCTTACGCATTAGATAGTAATCAACCAACATAATAGCGATGCAAGCTGGAAAAAATGCGCCTAGGAAAATGAGAAAGACTTGGAAAGTATCTAGGAAGGAGCCTAGTATTAGAGGAGAGAATCCAATGAGAGCAGCTAACACACCCACGCTAATCATTGAGATTTTGGCTGGTAATTTTTCGATAATATTGGCAGTTGAAAAGCCACCCGAATATATATTGATCATATTAACGGCAACGGTAGAGATGACAATTAATATGTTTGCTACCATGCCCATGCCCAACGTGCCAGTAATATAAGCTAAATCTGCAGAGTATGGGTCAAACAAACCATTGTTCATAACGGCAACGGCGATTGCACCAGCGGCACCAACAATAAGAAACCAGAGCATACCAAATGCTGCCCCAAGCATTGGCCAAACTGTAGCTGCTCTTTTGCTAGTCGTATAGCGAGTATAATCAGCGATACACATGACCCATGCAAAGCCATTAGCCAAGACAATATCTAGACCACCACCCATGGTTAAGGACCAAGTAGTGTTCTTTGGGTTGTCTGCTAATGACCAATTCCATAGATCAGCAAAAGAAACTAAGGTAAAGACTTTGTATGATATCCAAACACTTAACACTACTAGACAAACGACAGCTATCATTTGCGCTTTGGAGATATATTTAGCCCCGTATACAGCGGTAGCAGTTGAAACAAATAGAATTAGAAGAACAGAGATAATAATATTACCCGCGGAGTAAATATCGCCGCCAGTAAAGGAGGTGATTATCGTAGATAACGCTGTGGCTGCAATATAAGTATTTACACCACACCAACCAACGAATTGTAACGCATTAAGAACGGACGGTAATTTACTACCTTTGATGCCAAAAGGTACTCGGCACAAACCCATGTTAGTTGACGCTATTTTATAGCCCATGAATCCCACTAAGGCTAGAATAATATAAACGATTGGGTTACCTATTAAAGAGGCAATAATGACTCCACTCAAACCCAAAGCACCCATGATGGTGCCCATATACCAAGTAGTAGGATTCGCGTTTGCGCAGATCCATGTGGACATCATCTCCTTGCCACCATAGTATCTTGCGTCTAAGGGTACATATTCATCAATCGCATAATCGCGAACTTTGTTTTGTTGAGTATCATTGGCATTTTCCACTGTAAATTCCTTTTCATATCTTATTTAAGGTAGATCTAAAATCATGGAAGATTTTTTTAGCAAAGATCAGACAAATAGCTATAACATTCTCTTCAAAACAAAGTCCTCTAATGACATTTATTCATTACCTCATGATAAAAGGATTGGCCATCGGCTCCGCTGAGATATTGATCCATGTCGTTTTTGTACGAGTATATTGAAGTACAGATTCGCTACCAGCTTCACGGCCATAACCAGACTGATTGTAGCCACCGAAGGGTGCTGTAGGAGAGATAGCTCGATAGGTGTTTACCCAGCAAATACCTGAACGAATCTGTTGTGAGACACGGTGAGCTCTCGCTAAGTTTTGAGTAAATACACCAGAGCCTAAGCCATAGACGCTGTCATTTGCCATAGCAATGACTTCGTCTTCAGTGTCGAAAGCCACCAAAGACATTACAGGTCCAAACATCTCAACGCTTTGGGTTTCGATATCAGTATGAGGACATTCGACTAAGGTAGGAGTAAAGTAATTGCCGCTAGCTAAAGCAGGGTCGGTAGGAGGCTGACCACCGAAACGAATGGTAGCGCCTTGTGAAACTGCCTTCTGAAGAGTATCTTTAATACGATCGACTTGAGCTTTAGTACATAAAGGACCTACGTGAGTACTGGTATCAAGAGGATTGCCGATGACAATATTTTTCGCTTTTTCTTCTACATGTCTGATAATTTCAGGCAGGATAGAGCGATGAACAAACCCGCGAGAACCCGCCACACAAGACTGTCCAGAAGCACCAAAGTTTCCAGCAATTAGACCGTTGGCCGCACTTTCTAAGTCAGCATCATCAAAGACGATAATTGGCGATTTACCACCTAACTCTAAGCTAGTAACTGCAAAGCTATTGGCAGAGTTTCTGACTACATGTCTTGCTGCATCGGGCCCACCAGTAAATGCAATTTTATCTACGTCGGGATGGCTAGTAAGTGGAATGGCACAGTTTTCAGCATCACCTGTGATTACAGATACGACACCTTTAGGGAAGCCTGCTTGTTCCACGAGCTCTGCAAAAGCAAACATAGGGCAGGGCGCTATTTCAGAAGCCTTCAAAATGATAGTGCAACCTGCTGCTAGCGCTGGTCCTAGCTTAGTCGCTGTTAAAAACATTTGCGCATTCCATGGAACAACAGCAGCTACTACGCCAATAGGTTCACGTGTAGTAAAAACGTGCATATCTGACTTATCAATTGGTAGTGTAGCGCCTTCTACTTTGTCGGCTAGCCCTGCAAAGTAACGATAATAATCGCTGACATAACGAGTTTGAGCCACAGTTTCGTGAGCCAGTTTGCCACTGTCTGTCGTTTCAATTCTTCCTAGTTTTTCGGCGTTTTGCTCGATTAGATCTGCTAATTGATACAGTAATTTTCCGCGTTGAGTGGCAGTCATCTTAGCCCATTCAGGGTTGCTCAAAGCAGCCTTGGCACCATCGACAGCGCGTTCGACGTCAGCAGGGCTAGCACAGGCAAAAGTTGCCCATGCTTCATTCGTCGCAGGGTTATAGCTGTCTAGGACTTGGTTGGTGCTCCCTTCGCACCACTCGCCATTGATATAGAGTTGATAATGAGGTTTGGCCATGGTGGTACTCCAAATTTCTTATTGGGTTATCTGTTTATCATTTACTAGAAACTAAGTATGGTTATGCAAATGCTGGCATGACGTCATCAATAAAACGGCGCAAGGATGCCTGTTTCTGCTCGAAAGTCATACTAGAGTCAATCCAAAATGCAAACTCGTCATAACCCAATTCTTCATATACTTTGAGTTTTTCGATGACCTGATCAGATGTGCCAATAGGCATGTTTTCTAACATTTTTTCAGGAGCATACATGTCGATTTTTGCCATTTCTTCTTCGCTCAATGGCTCAAGCAGTCCTTGACGAATAGGACGTTCGTTTTTGAACCACGCGCCAAAATAGCAGTAGAAACGGCTGATACATTTGGCCGCTTCAGCAACGTCATTCGCATCACTACCAACATAAGCATGTTGCAAAAGCATGATTTTCGGGTTTTTACCTTCGCCGTGTTCAGCTTTGGCATTGTTAAAAGCAGTCATTAGATTTTGAATCTCTGTCATCCCTTGCCACAGTGGAGTGACTTGAACGTTACAACCATTTTCTACCGCAAAGTTGTGGCTGTGAGGGTCACGTGCTGCAATCCACATTGGTACGCCACCTTTTTGTAAAGGTTTTGGCGCTGAAGTTGTCGATGGGAATTGGGTATATTTTCCATCATGGGTATAGTCGCCTTTCCACAATTGCTGTACAGCAGGAACCAGCTCACGCATACGCCCGCCAGCTTCCATTGCATCCATACCAGGCATTAAACGTTCGTATTCGAAATTATAGGCGCCGCGAGCAATTCCCAGATCCAATCTTCCTTTGGTGAGAATATCAGTCATTGCTGCTTCACCAGCAAGTTTGATAGGATGCCAAAATGGCGCAATGACTGTACCTGTACCCAGTCGCACATTTTTAGTGTGATGAGCCAGATCAACTAGGTTTAAAAACGGATTAGGAGCAATGGTAAAATCCATACCATGGTGTTCACCAGTCCAGATGGCATGCATTCCACCTTGGTCAGCCATTTTTGCTAGCTCGATAAAATCGTTATGGAGCTGTTGATAGCTCTGTGATTCATCAATTCTTTCCATATGTAAAAATAAAGAAAACTTCATAACACAATTCCTTTGTTTATTTTTTAGTGTGACTTTTAACTTAGTATTGACGATAAATATAAAGTTTAATGAACATTGCCGTGTTCTTCTTGACCGACATATACACCGTACAACCCATTTTTACTTTCAGTTGAGTAGCGTGTCATCATCGAACTCATGGCCGGTGTAATAAAATGCTGTTCGGAAATACTATCGATTGAGATATATTCACCTAGCCCTTTAGGGTCAGCCGATTGAGCGGTAGCTCGATAAAAAATGTAATTGGTATTTGTTTTAGTATTCTCATAAATAGAGAAGACAGCGCCCAACTGAACGTCAATATTACTGTCTGCTAAAAACTGTTGGATCGTGCTAACGGCATTGGTATTGTCATCGGTAGTCGTACTAGGCAAGGTTGCTTTGCCATCCTTTTGACTGAGTAGGATTTTTCCATTGTGCTCTATAATCACACCCACATTGACATGTTTTTCTTGGGTACTGATTTCTGCGGCTTCACGCTCTAGTGCTAAGCTGAAATAACCTCCAGACGCGTAGCCCAAGCCATATCCTTCACGAGATGAAAAATCAAGCACTTCACCAATCAAGAGGTGATGATCACCAGCGTCGAGATTACGGTCTGTTTTACAAGAAAAATGTGTCAAGGCACCTTTTATAATTGGATTGCCGTATTCATCTTTATGCCACTCAATTTGACTAAAGCGCTCGTCTTTTGAGCCCGCAAAGATGTTCGAGATGTTCTGTTGATCTTCGCTCAAAATATTGACAGCAAAATGTTCACAATTAGCGAATACATCGAAGCTAGATAACGATTTTGCTGGGCATACTAGTAGAAGTGGTGGATCCAGTGATACTGATGTAAAGGAGTTAGCAGTGAAGCCAACAGGTTTGCCTTCATTGGACATCGCAGTTATCACAGTAACGCCAGTCATATAGCTACCAAAGGCTTTGCGTAGGGTTTTAGGATCAAGTTGCTTCATGAGAACCTCTTTTTAAAAATAGGCGTGCTTTTAGATTAAGCAAGCGTCATATTGTGTGAGTCACATTGAGTAAAAAATGTTGCCAATGCAGCGTTAACCGTATTCGAATGTGTCATTTGAGTCATATGACGGGCTTCGGGTACGATAACGGCATCAGCATTGGGTAATATATTTGCCATTGCCAGTGACATTTCGGGCTTAGAGTTAACATCCAGTTCGCCTGTTAGAAATAACGCAGGTACTGTAATGGGTCGCAAGTCCGCTTCTGTAATACCACGTAAATGTGCAAACATCTGATAGGCTCGTGCATATCCTAAGCGACTGCCATTATCTAACCATTTTTGACATAGCTCTGCCTCTGAGCGGTATTTAGGATTGCCATCGAACCATCTGGCTATTGGTTGCTCAGTGACATTTTGATTGAGATCATTGATGAGTGATTCGGCTCTAGCTTGTACATTTTGAGCCGCCTCATCTGGACGATTATAAATCGCATTCAATGCCGCGATACCGAGTACTACTTTGGGAGACGATACGGCAGTCTGTAACGCCATCATCGCGCCTAATGAGTGACCAACAATGATGGCTGGTTGACCCACAACATTATTAATGAATGTTGTTAGCACATCAGAAAAGTCTTCCAACGTCAGGACAGGGTTGGATAATAAATCGCTCTCCCCATGTCCTGGCATATCAATCGCATAACAATGATAGTGTTTAGTAAATACAGACAGCTGTTGGTTCCAACTCTCTGCTCGTAAGCCCACACCATGGATAAAAACAATTGGGGTGGATTTTTCATTAACGCTATCACTGGCATTTACACTGTAATGATAAGCGATTCCGTTGGATGTTTTACGTGACCACTTCATTAATATCTACTCCCTATACGGCTGCTGGATTATCTAGATCGCGGCCCAAATCTTCTAAGTCTTGATAACGATCACCAATACGATGATGCGGACGGCCACCAGTAGCACCTCCTAAAACGATGACTACCTCATCATCACGAGGGGCATCTGGAATGGCGAATTGAATGGTCAGATAATGTGAACGTCGACCGACATCATCTTTATCCATCAACGGCACCATAATGGGGGAGTTTGCACCGCCACGCATGTTAGTAAACGATAAATAACTACTGGCAGATAAAGCTTCACGATAAAAATTGCCAAAACGCAGCGTATGAATCAGGCCTGAGGCGTGTTCGATTTCACCATTAAGTCCAACGACAGCCGCTTTGCCATACGCTTGTATTTTGTCTGCACCGCCAGCTAGAGCGATGATCTTATCGGTCATTAGCTTACCTAATACAGGACCGAAGGCTTGAATCTCAGGTTTTAGATCTTCGACATAACGTCCTGCCCACGGGTTAGTAATCACCGCCGCAATAGCAAACATTCTAAGCGGTGTATCAGCGGCCTTGAATCCTTCAATGAACGTTTCTTCCTCAAAAGTTACGATTTTTCTGATTTCTGGTTTTAGCATTATTGGTTCCCTACAGTGATGAATAATCTTTAACAATATTGGTATACCATAATACGGTATTAAATTAATTACTAGCTTTTTTTGAAAAAAAATATTATGGTATACCGTAATACTATATTAAAGCGTACTGTTTTTTTGCTTCACAGTCGTTATACTCTGCATTTACATCTTACAAAATAGAGGTCGTATGTTAGAGAAAGTGGAAAAACCAAAAACGTTGAAAGAGACAACATTAGAACAGCTACGCTTAGCGATCATGATTGGACAGCTTGAACCAGGTAAGCGTTTGGTTGAGCGCACTATCTGTGAGCAGTTGGGTGTCAGCCGGACTGTTGTACGTGAATGTATAAGACATTTAGAAAGTGAGCACTTAGTGACGTTTTCTGCGGGAGGATCTTCAGTTGCTGTTTTAGAAAGTGATGAGATTCGCCAAATTTACCATTTACGTACGATGCTAGAGAGCGAAGCAGTTCGCTATTGTGCTGAGCAAGTGACACCTGAGCTAGTAGATAAGTTACAAAACCACTTAGTCCAGATTCGAGAAAACTTACATGCAGGAGATGTGGTGGAGGCGCTTGCGCATTCTTATTCATTTTACGAGCATTTATTCGTGACGGCTGGTATGACGGTCGCATGGGAGTTAACGGAGAGATTGAATGGACGTATTGGTCGTTTGCGTTTTATGACTTTATCTACACAAGAGCGTGCTGCTAAAGGTCCCAATAACTTGCAAGATATCGTTAATAGTATTGCCAAAGGTGACAGTAAGTCGGCAATCGAAGCTTGTCGAAAACACATTGATGAAGCCTGCCATATGGGGTTGCATCTTAATAAACAGTAATAGGGGGTAGTAATGGACAAACAACGATTTGAATTGGGGCTTACTCAACGCAAAGCCACTTTGGGTGCTGAGTACGTCGAGAAAAACCTACAAGCTGCTGACGATTTTAACCGTCCATTTCAAGAAGCCATGACCGAATGGTGCTGGGGATTTGGATGGGGCGATGAGACGATTGATGCCAAAACCCGTTCATTAATGAATTTAACCATGATTGCTGCCTTGGGGAAAATGCATGAATGGGAGTTGCATCTAAATGGAGCAATTAATAACGGTTGTTCTGTTGAAGAGATACGCGCTGCTATACATGCTATTGCGATTTATTGCGGTGTACCACAAGGTGTAGAGTGCTTTCGAATTGCCCGTGAAGTGCTGACCACACGCGGACTGTTGTAGTCCTAAAAAACCAGTTGGAGTGAGAAATGCAATTAAAGAATAATGCGTTGTTTAGACAACAAGCCTTTATCGATGGCGTGTGGTGTGATGCTGATAATCAAGAAACCCATGAAGTACTGAATCCTGCAACGGGAGAGCTGATTGGTACTGTACCAATGATGGGAAGTGACGAGACTCGACGCGCCATTGAAGCTGCAGATATTGCTCAATCAACTTGGTCGAAAAAACCAGGTAAGGAACGTAGTAGTATTTTGCGTCGTTGGCACACGCTGATTGCTGAAAATATGGAAGACTTGGCTGTCTTAATGACCCATGAACAAGGTAAACCCATCGCTGAAGCAAAAGGTGAAATACAAAGCGGGCTGGATTACTTAGAATGGTTTGCTGAAGAAGCGAAACGTATCTACGGTGATTTTATCCCTGGGCACATGCCAGATAAGCGTTTAGTCGTGATTAAACAACCTGTTGGCGTCACTGCAGCTATTACCCCATGGAATTTTCCGCACTCTATGATCAGCCGCAAAGCAGGTCCTGCGCTAGCAGCGGGATGCCCGATGATTGTCAAGCCTGCAATGGAAACGCCTTATTCTGCGTTAGCAATGGCTTATTTGGCTCAGAAAGCTGGTGTTCCTGACGGTATATATAGCGTAGTCACAGGTGATCCGATAGCGATCGGAAAGGAGATGACGACAAACGCTTTAGTTAAGAAAATCAGCTTTACTGGGTCCACGCGGGTGGGGAAAATCCTAATGAAACAGTGTGCTGATACTGTCAAAAAGATGTCATTAGAATTGGGAGGTAATGCACCTTTCATCGTTTTTGATGATGCAGATATAGATGCTGCTGTGATAGGCGCAATGATGAGCAAGTACCGTAATAGCGGTCAAACATGTGTATGTGCCAATCGTCTTTTTGTACAGGCAGGTGTTTATGATGAATTTACCAAAAAACTAGCAGAGCAAGTACGAGATATAAAAATTGGTAACGGTTTAGAAGAAGGAATAACACAAGGACCTTTGATTTCTCAGTCTGCAGCAGATAATGCGGAGGCGCTGGTTACTGATGCGAAAAGTAAAGGAGCAACTGTATTATGTGGTGGTCAAAGAGTTGAGGCTGGTAGCAATTTTTTTGAGCCAACTATTTTGACCGACGTCAACAACGATATGCGCGTCTCAGATGAAGAAATTTTCGGTCCTATTGCGCCAATTTTTAAATTCGAAACAGATGAAGAGGGCGTTGCTCTCGCAAATCGTACTGAATATGGTTTGGCAGGTTATTTCTATAGCCGAGATATCGGGCGTGTATGGCGTATTGCTGAAGCACTCGAAGTGGGTATGGTCGGAGTCAATACTGGGATGCTGACGACAGAGTTGGCACCGTTTGGGGGTATCAAAGAATCCGGCTTGGGACGTGAGGGATCTAAATATGGTATCGAAGAGTATGTTGAGACTAAGTATATTTGTTTAGATATTAATTAAAACTAGGTTGAAGTAAAGTACTATTCAAGCCTCGATATTCAGCAGATCATCTAAGTAAAATACTAAATAAAAAAAGGCTGCTAACACTATGCATAACATAGTGCTAGCAGCCTTTTTTACTGTTTCAAACCCCGATATTAACAGTGTCACCTAGGAAAAGTAAGTTTCATACCCCAGCTCTCTATACTATATAACTAATAGCATATAGAGCTTTTTCGAGTTATCAGATTAATATTGATCCATGGCATATGCAGATATTGAGGATATTTTAAAAACCACAATATTAAAGGATTTACTACCTAATAAGTTATAGTTTTAATAAGAACTTGATCTACTTTAGTGTTAACTATTTCTAGTATCAATCTCAATTTTCAGTATAGCTCGACTATAGAACCCACTACATCAATGTATTTATACCGATTCTAATGCTTGCTGGCATGCTTGAGCTAAATAAGGGTCAATATTGTCCTGTTTAAGCAGCCATTTAATATAGTCAACACCTTCAGAGCTCGCAGCTAAATTTTTGCTGCAAATAAAGCAGAGTCCGATAAATGGGTGGCAATATTTGGTGCACTATCAAACTAATAATGACTATAATATATTACCAAACTAAAATTGGTAAATAACTAAATTTGGAGAGTGTTTGATGAACCGTAAAATTATTGCTTTGAGTACTGCTTTGGGATTAAGTATGAGCATGAGCACGACAACTATAGCTGCAGACTACAATCAATTTTTATCGCCAAGCTCTTTAGGTAAAGATGTTAAAGCTTTAAGTAGTCAATATAAGCTCGGTCTTAAAAAGCAGAGCTGGGGTGGCTATAGTAATAGCGAAGCTTATGACTGTATGTTAAACGTTGAAGTCAATAGTCAGGGTAGAATTAATAGTATTAGAGCCGAACCGAACAACGAAAAGTGTAGATTTAAGACCGCGTCAAACGGCGTAACCTACAACACCGAGTCTACGAAAATTATAGACATACTCAATCAGGCTAATATAGATAGCATTAAATTTCTACCCGGTTGTTTTAACTGTCCTTCCGGTCTTGAACTTGCAGACAACCTCGTTATCAGTAGACCTCAGGACAATTACTATACTGAGTTTGAGATAGAAGGTTACAACAATGAGTACCTGAAGCTCATAGGTACTAAACTCATTGGTAGTTTTAATCAAAATAACTACTACTCAATTATGGATAAGCTGGATGCTAAGCTTAATAGTGATTCTCCTGAATATAATCGTAAAGACTTTAAGCTAAAAGCTATAAAAAGTTATGATCTGCAGCAGCAGCCCTGGAGCTACTATAAGATTGGCTTAAAATAAACATTAATTGCCATACTATTTGAGAACTTATAGATAACAGCTAAAAGGATTTTTACTGATGATATTAAAAAAGATATCTAGTATACCCGTCAGAGCTATGACGTTGACACTTATAGTGAGCACGGTTTTAATAGGCTGCAGTGATATGAATACGTTTATGGATGATTTGCAGGCGATGACTAGCTCGACAATGCCAAATCAAAATGCATCTAAGGTCAACAGAACATCGCCACCAGCTACTGAAAAACTAGATCTGGTCGGATTGCTTAAATGGTTTGAAAACAGTTGCGGATTTAATGAGGTGGCTTATACTCCGGGTACTGAAGAGAATAAGAGACAGCAAGCTTTCAATACTTTTGAAGAGAGTTTTATGGGTAAGCGCTATCAGGAGAATGGTGATTATACGCCTTATGTTAAACCTGATTATCGTCAAAATTTACCTGCTTTACTGACTAATGTTATCAAAGACATATCAGTAGTCCAAGATGATGAGGGCATCCACTACTACGTGAATTTCAACAATGCAACTTATCGTGGGTATGATTTATCACGCTTAGAGCTATTTAATCGGCCAGAGTCTGACTATGTCTACAAATCATTATATTTCAAAAATAGTAACTTTATGGAACTAAAGCCAATCTTTAAAACTACTAGAGATGATCTAGACATCTCTCGAGGGGGTGAGTTTGATAGTAATAGTCGTTCGGTAATGTGTTATTTGGGGTTATAAGTTGATCTTATAGTTTTAAGAATAAGAAGGAGTACGAAGATATTACGTTTTCGTGCTCCTTTTTTAATAGGTACGAAGAAAACAAGGAGGATTTTAGGAGTAAACATGGCTCGACCTGAGCAAGAAAAATTCAACTAAATATACTATAACGACTCAAAGCTACATTTATCCGTTTTAATCGTAATCACTACGATAAACACTAACTGTGTAATATCAAACCCCAATTTTCGCAAAGCCACCTGAGTATTCCGCAAAATATTAAAAATTCAGCTGAGTCATGTCAGAAGGCGTTTAGCAGCACTTTCATGTGTTAGATTGCGTTGAATACACGGTTCTGTGTTTTATTGAAGTTGGTAATAGCATACCCAAGAAAACGCTGATATTGTCATCTGAGCAGTAGAGTTTACTTGATCTATGATTATAGATAAGAGTAAATCATTTCGTTATTTATTATATACCAACTTTCTATATAGTTCGCCATATACCAAGGCATTCGGAAATTACGTAAAATCCCATAAAAAAAGGCTTGCCGCATCGCTGCGAACAAGCCTGTTTCAATATGTGGTGGGCCCAGTAGGACTTGAACCTACGACCAAAGGATTATGAGTCCTCTGCTCTAACCAACTGAGCTATGGGCCCTAACGTTAGACGCACAATGATACCTGATTTTTTTAATTTTTCAAGTAAAAGATAGGCAGTAATCAAGATATTTTTTATTGAGCAGTATTTTCGTATTACAGGTGACCACCCGCTATGGTTAGACTACGTCCTCCATCCACGGTGATGATCTCTCCTGTGACATAATTTGCCTGCACAAGATACAGTACGCTATGAGCAATCTCATCAGGTTGGCCTATACGCCGCATAGGAATAGCGTCGATGATACTTTTTTGTTGCTCATTGTCAATAGCTTGGTCGCTAGTAGGGTCAGGTAAAATGTTGACCCCAGGAGCAACTCCGTTGACCCGTACTTCTGGCGCCATCTCTAACGCTAGCGACTGTACCATCATTCGATGCGCAGCCTTTGCCATGTTATAGACAGTATAGTTGTTAAACGGTCTATCATGCGCGTGTATGTCCAATAAACTGACGATACAGCCTTGTTGTTGCTTTAGATAAGGTAGTAGAGCTTGGCTCAATAATAAAGGGGCCTTTGCATTGGTCAAAAGCAACTCATCCCACTGTGCATGATTGATACTACCGAGTGGGCTAGGATAAAACCGCGAAGCATTATGCACCAGTACATCAAGCTGTCCAAACGCCTCTACGATATTTTTAACAAAGCTGTCTAAAGCCATACCATCATTAACTATCGTTAAATCAGCAACGATAACTTTTGCACTATTAGTACGGATGTCGTTCAGATCATCAGCTAAGTCATTAGCATCTTGTTCACTACGGTGACAATGAATGATGACGCGGTAACCTTGCCTATGAGCTGCTTTAACAATAGCCGCCCCAATACGCCTAGCACTACCTGTGACAAGCATCACTGGCGCTTGGTTATTCATATTTTCTGTTTGGCAGGTATTAAGTTCTTGGTTCATAGCAATACTACTTTTTTCTCTAGTGTGCTTGTCTATATCATTGTTGTGCTTGCAAGTGTTCAATCCTGCTTTGGCGTAAGGCTGCACCTATAGCGGGGCCTTTAAGGTCTGGCGCAATGTCAGTCATACCGATGGCGTGAAAGCTATTTAGTGCTAGCATCATTTGGCGATGCTGTGTTGCCAGCTGTAACACATGACTGCACACTAGCAATTGAGAGAGCTTATCAGGCTCCTTATGCGCACCGCAGGCTTGGATTAGATCGATTTTTTCAGCCGCATTTAGACTGTCTATTGTGCTTAGTTTTTCAGCTTGCTGAGCGAATAAAGTTGCGAACTGAGTATGTGCTTTTGGGACTTTGGCTTTATTACCGATAGCGTTAATATTTTTTATAGCGGTTGATACGTTAGAGGTAGACTCAGAGTTTTCGCTATTAAATAATGATGAAGACAGGCTAGTCATTAGTAGCGCCCAACGCTGTGATAAATTTAAATGCATCTGTCCTGCAAAGTATAACGCTGTCTGCACTGTTTCTCTTATTTGGACATTGTCCCAAGCATGATGCAAAGGCGCGAAATACTCTGTGAGGGCACCAATTTCAAACAGTTTTTGCCAATAGACTTGCGGTGATAGTTGCATAGTCGCACGGCTCGACTCTTGCCAGATACGCTCAGCACTTAAATGAGCAAGCTCTCCTGTATCGACCAATTGACGCATCAGAGTTAAAGTGTCATCCGCGATGGTGAACCCCAAATCGTAGTAACGGCTATAGAAGCGCACTGTTCGAAGTACACGTAATGGGTCTTCATTAAAAGCACTGGACACATGACGCAATGTCTTGTCTTTTAAGTCTTGTAGGCCGCCATAGTAGTCGATGACTTGTCCGTCAATAGGGGTGTCGTCAGTTAAGCTGGTAACCTCAACTGCCATCGCGTTGATGGTTAAATCACGACGGCGCAAATCATCCTCTAGACTAACATCAGGGCTGGCATGTACGCTAAAACCTTTGTAGCCTGAGCCTTGCTTGCGCTCTGTACGTGCCAACGCATACTCTTCATGACTGGTCGGATGCAAAAACACAGGAAAGTCAGCGCCCACTTGTTGAAACCCTGCATCAATCATCTCTGCCACAGTAGCACCAACGACGACGAAGTCCTTGTCCTTGATAGGACGCTTGAGCAGTCGATCGCGCACAGCACCGCCTACGAGGTAAATTTGCATAGAAGCCTCTTCTTATTATTGAGCTATATGTCATCAGCTCAATTTTTATGAATCAAAAAAACAGCCAATGCTCTATAAGTTGCATTGACTGGTTTTAGTATAGCAGAAGGGCTCTGTCAATGGATGACAGAGCCCTTCTTAATATAGTCAGTCCTCTATAAATTGAGTACGGTGTCAGCCTCGCTCAGTCTACTATATGTAGTACTTTCACTCGGCTTCCTGGTATCCAAATTATATTGAACCGACTATAGTGCATTCATACTGGGTATGATGTATGACTATTTTTCGTTTTCTAGGTCTTGCGCTTCAGTGACGGTCAATGCAGTCATATTAACGATACCACGTGCTGTCGCTGATGGCGTCAAAATGTGTACCGGCTTATTAGTACCTAATAGGATAGGGCCAATAGAAGCACTGCCAGTCGCTGTTTTAAGCAGGTTGAAAGCGATGTTTGAGGCATCAAGGGTTGGCAAGATAAGCAAGTTCGCTGCACCTTTCAACGGGCTTGATGGCATATCGTTTAGACGAATATTTTCGTTAAGCGCGGCGTCACCTTGCATTTCGCCTTCAAATTCAAAGTCGACGTTCATATTGGTCAATAGCTCATGAACCTTACGCATTTTGACAGCGCTGGCACGATCTGAAGCACCAAAGTTAGAATGAGATACTAGCGCGACGCGTGGCGTGATACCAAAGCGACGTAATTGATCTGTTGCCAAGACAGTCATTTCAGCCAATTGTTCAGCCGTTGGGTCTTCATGGACATAGGTATCAGCGATAAAGATATTACGATCTTGCATGAGTACCGCATTCATCGCATAGAAATCATTCATACCTTGTTTTTTGCCAATGACACTTTCAACGTATTTTAGATGCAATTGGTAATGGCCAAATGTACCACATACCATGCCATCTGCCGCACCGTTTTCAACCAGCAAAGAACCAATCAAAGTCGTCTTACGGCGAACATCACGACGAGCAAGCTCAATGCTTACACCGCGGCGTTTGTTCTTCTCATAATAGCCTTGCCAATAGTCTTTGTAGCGAGGATCGTCATCAACGTTGACAATGGTAATATTCTCGCCAGCTTTTAGACGTAGGCCTAGCTTTTTGATATTGGCTTCGATAACTGAAGGGCGACCAACCAAGATAGGTTGTGCTAGCTTCTCATCAACGACCACTTGTACAGCAAGCAAGATGTTGTTGTCTTCACCTTCACAGTACACAATGCGCTTTGGATCGGCTTTAGCACGAGCAAAGATTGGCTTCATGACAAACGCTGAGTTATAAACAAACTCAGATAGACGCTGACGATAGGCTTGCATGTCATCGATAGGCAAGGTAGCAACGCCTGAATCCATCGCTGCTTTGGCAACAGCTGACGCGATCTCAATGATTAGATTTGGCTCTAGAGGGCCTGGGATTAAGTAGTCACGACCAAAGCTCTGCATCTTTTCGATGTTTCTAGCGCTAGTAGTTGGAGTGGCTTCGACGTGTGCCATTGCAGCGATTGCTTTTACGCAAGCAACTTTCATCTCTTCATTAACAGTGGTCGCACCAACATCCAATGCACCGCGGAAGATATACGGGAAACATAGCGCGTTGTTTACTTGGTTTGGATAGTCTGATCGACCAGTTGCCATGATGACGTCTGGACGTACCGCATGTGCCAATTCTGGCATGATTTCAGGTGTTGGATTGGCAAGTGCAAAGACGATAGGGTCTTTTGCCATACGGCGAACCATATCTTCTGATAGTGTACCTGGCATTGATAAGCCTAGGAACATATCGACATCGTCCATGACTTCTTCGATAGAAGTAGCCGTGATATCACGAGCATAACGCTGTTTGGTTTCATCAAGGTTTTCACGGCTAGTACTGATGATACCGCGTGAGTCTGAAACAATAATGTTGTTCTTATTAACGCCAAGCGCGCAAATGATATCTAGGCAAGAAATGGCTGCTGCGCCTGCGCCTGAACAAACAATTTTAATCTCTTCGATTTTTTTGCCAGTAATCAACAAAGCATTTAGCATGGCTGCTGCAACGATGATTGACGTACCATGTTGATCATCATGGAATACAGGAATGTTCATGCGCTCACGTAGTACGCGCTCGATTTTGAAACATTCTGGTGCTTTGATGTCTTCTAGGTTGATACCACCAAAGGTAGGCTCAAGCGAGGCAACCGCTTCGATGAATTTATCTGGATCATTTTGAGCAATTTCAATATCAAAAACGTCGATACCTGCGAACTTCTTAAATAGAACGCCTTTACCTTCCATAACTGGCTTCGATGCCAATGGACCGATATTACCCAGACCCAATACAGCAGTACCGTTAGTGATAACACCAACTAGGTTGTTACGTGCCGTGTATTTAGACGCAAGTTTTGGATCTCTTTGGATCTCAAGACAAGGTACAGCAACACCTGGAGAGTAGGCGAGTGCTAAATCACGTTGGTTGGCTAGCTGCTTAGTAGGGGTTACCGAAATTTTACCTGGGCGTGGAAACTCATGGTAATGTAAGGCAGCTTGTTCAAACTGCTCTTTTTCTG